>Ga0316207_10000301_pt1 | contig 90716 bp, 88 predicted proteins | sample 6weekpyrite_MG_FD_204943 | JGI IMG/M metagenome (GOLD analysis project Ga0316207, IMG submission 204943) | Microbial mat bacterial communities from mineral coupon in-situ incubated in ocean water Damariscotta River, Maine, United States -... | ecosystem: Environmental > Aquatic > Marine >...
TTTGGAATAGCAACTGCTGCTAAAATACCTAGAATAACGATAACGAAGATCAATTCGATCATAGTAAAACCTTTTTTCATGTTTTACTCCTTGTTTTAAAATATGGGTCACTCTAGTAACCTTAAAAGCATTGTATATCACTTTTACTTATAGGATACTTAACGCTTTAAATTGCTTGAAAGCCCCGTAAGAAGCTTAATAAAGAGGTATTTTTGTTAGTTTATATTTTTTTCAGTGTATTACTGAGCATCTGCTCTGCTTCAAAGAGTTCGTAGTTCTTTTTGACATAGGCTTGCAGGAGGGTTTTGATATCGTTGTTTCCATGGATGTTAAACTGTGCTTCTAAATCTTTTTCGATAAATTTAGCAAAAGACTCTTCTAAATCGATATCAAATCGACTTCCGTTAACGGTTAGGGTGATTTTTTTACTCATCTTTATCCTAAGGCCATCTCAATTTTTTTGACAATCTCTTCTATCTCTATGTCTTTCATTGCATTTTCTTCTTCAAGTTTAGAGATTGTTGCGTCTTTGGCTTCGCTTTGTGCCTTAGCACTGACTACTTCATTGCGTAAACTTTCGTTTTCACTTTTCATTACCTCATATCGCGTTACCATTGATTCGATTTTTTCATTTAATTGTTCAATTACACTTAGCATATTTTTCTCTTATAATATTAATTGCTATAATTCTAACATATTTTTTTCACTTCTTGTAAGATTCTTAAACAAGTCGTCATTTATCTTTACAAAGGCAAGTCTTATGCTAAACCATTTTACAGAAGATTATTCTTGAAACAGTCATCTTCGGCTCTTTTTGAACTCAACTCTCAATACCAACCTGCCGGCGATCAACCTCAGGCTATTAAGGTTTTAACCAACTCCATTAAAGCAAACAACCGTTACCAAACCCTAGTGGGAGTGACAGGTTCAGGTAAAACCTATACTATGGCACAAACTATTCAAACTCTGCAGATGCCAACGCTTATCATGACGCATAACAAAACCTTAGCCGCACAACTATACTCTGAATTTAAGGGTTTCTTTCCCAACAATCACGTTGAGTACTTTATCTCTTATTATGATTATTACCAACCTGAGGCCTACATCCCTAGGCAAGATCTTTTTATTGAAAAAGACTCTTCTATTAATGATGAGTTAGAACGGCTTAGACTCTCAGCTACGGCAAACTTGCTCTCTTATGATGATGTTATTTGTGTGGCTTCGGTTTCGGCCAACTATGGTTTGGGTGATCCTGAAGAGTATGTCAAGATGGTACAAGTCTTAGCCGTTGGCGATGAGATCAACCAAAAACAGCTTCTTTTACGTCTTGTAGAGATGGGATATACTCGAAATGATAACTTTTTTGACCGTGGGAATATTCGGGTCTTAGGCGATGTTATTGATATCTTTCCTGCTTATCATGAAGATGAGGCCATACGGGTTGAGTTTTTTGGAGATGAAGTGGATGCTATTTATAGTATAGATGTGCTTGAGAACAAAAAAATTGAGACCTTTAATAAAGTAACGGTTTATGCTACTTCCCAATTTGCCGTAGGAAATGAGAAACTCACACGCGCCATTAAACGCATTGAAAAAGAGTTAGATGAAAGACTGAACTATTTTTCCACCGAAGATAAACTCGTTGAGTATCAACGTATTAAACAACGTACGGAGTTTGACTTGGAGATGCTTGAAGCTACGGGAATGTGTAAAGGAGTCGAAAACTACTCTCGTCATCTTACTGATAAAAAAGAGGGAGAAGCTCCTTTTACACTCCTAGATTACTTTGCACAACGCCATAAAGAGTACCTAGTGATCGTCGATGAGTCACATGTATCACTTCCTCAGTTTAGAGGGATGTATGCAGGGGATAGAAGCCGTAAAGAGGTCTTAGTCGATTACGGTTTTAGACTCCCCTCTGCTCTTGATAATAGACCTTTTACCTATGATGAGTTTATTAATAAGGCTCCGCATTATCTTTTTGTCTCTGCCACACCTAATGAGGTAGAGTTGGAACTCTCTAGTGAAGTAGCCCATCAGATCATTCGTCCTACGGGTTTACTTGATCCCATCATCGAAGTTAAAAGTTCAGACAACCAAGTCGAAGACCTGCATGATGAGATTAAAAAGATCATTGCCAAAGATGAGCGGGTCTTAGTGACAACCCTGACTAAAAAGATGTCAGAAGCCTTAACTAAGTACCTTGCCGACTTGGGTATTAAAGTGCAATACATGCACTCTGATATCGACGCCATTGAGCGAAATCAGATCATACGAGGACTACGTTCAGGTGAGTTTGATGTCTTAATAGGGATTAATCTCTTAAGAGAAGGACTTGATCTTCCTGAGGTGAGTTTAGTGGCGATATTAGATGCCGATAAGGAAGGTTTTTTGCGCTCTGAAACGGCCCTCATCCAGACCATGGGACGCGCTGCTAGAAATGCAAAAGGGCGCGTCATATTATATGCCAAGAAAATCACCAAATCCATGAAAAAGGCTATGGATACTACCATCGAACGTCGAGAGATACAAGAGGCCTTTAATAAAAAGCATGGTATTACTCCAAAAACAGTAAAACGTAAACTCGATGAGGATTTAAAAGTTGATGATGCAGGTGAACTTTACAACAAAAGTAAAAAAGCTGAAAAAATGCCCGCAAGAGAGCGAAAGAAACTACTTGATGAGCTTAATGCTAAAATGAAACAAGCCGCTAAAATGCTTGAGTTTGAAGAAGCAGCAAGACTTCGAGATGAAATAGCAAAGATTAAAAAGCTATAAGCATAAAATTTTTAATCTTTTTAGAAACTTTTCACTTCGTGAAACCGCCATACGGCTAGTTTTGAAGAGGCAGCAAGACTTCGAGATGAAATAGCTAAAATTAAAAAATTATAACTGTTATCTACATACAAATAGATACGTAATTTCAGAAAAATAAAATTTAGCTATAATAAAACAAAAATATAACCTATATATGGATACTTCATGCTAAACCTTAAAGACCCAAAATTTTATCTCAACAGAGAGCTTTCTTGGCTTCAGTTTAATACTCGTGTGCTGCATCAAGCACAAGATGAGTCCCGTCCTTTACTTGAAAGGCTGAAATTTTTAGCAATTTATGGAACGAATCTTGATGAGTTTTATATGATCCGTGTAGCAGGACTAAAGAAACTTTTTACAGCGGGTGTTATTGTATCAGGTGCAGATAGATTGACCCCTTTGCAGCAGCTTCGTGAGATCCGAAAGTACCTGCATCAAGAAAAACAGGTCGTCGAATACACGCTCATTAATATCTTTAAAGAACTTGAGAAAGAGAAGCTTTTTGTCAAGTCATATCATGAAGTTAATCCTAAAGAAAAACGTGAACTTGATGAGTATTTTGCGACACATATTTATCCAGTAATTGTTCCTATTGCCGTGGATGCGACTCACCCTTTCCCCCATTTAAACAATCTCAGCTTTGGTCTGATTGTGCAACTCACCGATAATGACACCTCTGAACTGCGTTATGGTTTAGTGCGTGTTCCGCGTATGTTACCGCGTTTTATTGAACTTGAGAGTGATGTTTATGTGCCTATTGAGACCCTTGTGGCTGAACATATTGGAGATCTTTTCCCTGGGTTTACCCTTTCTAAATATTCTGCTTTCAGGGTCACTCGAAACGCTGATATCACCATTGAAGAAGAAGAAGCAGATGACTTTATGGAGATCCTTGAAGAGGGACTTCGTCTTAGAAAACGTGGAGAGATGGTAAGACTTGAACTTGGCGCTAATGCTGACGAAGACCTTATTAACTTCTTTAACCGTCATACCAATGTCTTCAAAGAAGATATCTACTACTTCACCTCATGGCTAAACCTTGGTGCCCTGTGGCAAATTGTGGGCAATAAAAACTTTGCCCACCTTACCCTGCCTGCCTATAAGCCAAGAAACCTACCACCCTTTGATTCTGATGACAGTATCTTCTCTGTTCTTGATAAGGAAGATGTTATCTTGTATCACCCTTATGAGAGTTTTGATCCTATCACTAAGCTTATTCAACAAGCGGCTAAAGACCCTGATGTATTTGCCATTCGAATGACACTTTATCGTGCAGGGGCGAACTCACCTATCGTTAATGCCCTTACCTCTGCTGCGGAGTCTGGAAAACAAGTTACTGTTATGGTCGAGCTTAAGGCACGTTTTGATGAAGAAAACAACCTTATCTGGGCTAAAAAACTTGAGCAGTCAGGTGCGCATGTTATCTTTGGTATTAAAGGTTTTAAAGTTCATGCTAAAGCTGCTCTTGTCACCAAACGTGTAGGCGATACACTCAAACAGTATGCTCATATTGGTACGGGTAACTACAATGCGACTACGGCTAAGATCTATACGGACATCTCTTACCTTACCTCAGATGAGACCATTACCAATGATGTGACGCGCTTTTTTCACTTCTTAACAGGTTTTTCTAAAAAAGGGAAGTTAAATACGCTCTACATGGCACCGACACAGATGAAACCTAAACTTCTGTCTATGATTCAAAATGAAGCTAAGATGAAACATGAAGGACATATCATTGTAAAGGTAAATTCTTTAGTAGATGAAGATGTTATTCGTGCCTTATATAAAGCTTCTCAAGCCGGTACAAAGATTGAACTCATTGTACGAGGAATTTGTTGTTTACGTCCAGGGATTGAAGGCTTAAGTGATAATATTCGTGTCATTTCTATCATCGGTAAGTACCTAGAGCATGCACGTGTTTTCTACTTCAAACATGCCAGCCCACAACTCTATATCTCTAGTGCCGACTGGATGCCTCGTAACCTGATCCGTCGTATCGAGTTACTTACAGGTGTTAATAATGAAAAGGTCTCCTCTAAACTACTTCAAATCTTACAACTGCAATGTAATGACAATGTTTTAGCTTATGAGCTAAATGATGATGGTGGTTATGTCAAAGTTGCAACCGATAAAGCGCGTACCATTAATAATCAAAAGCTTATCGAGACTCATACCGAAAAGATTCATAAGGCCTTGAAAAAAGACAATCCGAATTATGTCCAGCAGATGGCTTCTCGCTTATATAAAGAGAGCTAAAATGGTACATAAATTTAAAGAACACATCCCTACTTTAGGTGAGAAAACGTGGGTAGCGCCTTCGGCTGATGTTGTCGGAAATAATACCTCACGTTAAGAAATACTTCTTGAGGAAGAATTTTAGTGAGTAAAATAGATAAATAGAAACATGAGGACAACACAATGACTTACCCTTTTAAAAAATGGACACCAAAACTAGGTCAGAAAACATGGATAGCTCCTTCGGCTGATGTTGTCGGAAATGTCACCATGGGAAAAGATGTCTCAATCTGGTTTGGATGTGTAGTACGTGGAGATGTGCATTATATCACTATAGGTGATAGAACTAATATTCAAGACCTCAGTATGCTACATGTTACGCACTATAAAAAAGAGGATATGAGTGATGGGAATCCTACTATTATTGGGAATGATGTCACCATTGGGCATCGGGTGATGATACACGGCTGTACTATTGAAGATGCCTGTCTTATTGGAATGAGTGCGACCATCTTAGATGGGGCTGTTATAGGAAAAGAGTCCATTGTAGGTGCAGGCTCATTAGTCACTAAAAACAAGGCCTTTCCTCCTCGCTCTTTAATCATGGGTTCTCCTGCTAAACGTGTTAGAGAGTTAAGTGAGGAAGAGGTAAAAGAGTTGTATGCTTCTGCTTCTAGATATGTCGCGTTTAAAGAAGATTACGCAGACTAATCTAAACAACAAAAACTAAAAAGCAGATATATAATGGATCTATTTTTCATCGCAGATATCATCGGTATCATCGCCTTTGCCCTTAGTGGCTACCTCGTTGCTATACGAAATGAGCTTGACCTTCTTGGTATCTTAGTCGCCTCTTTTTTAACAGCCCTTGGTGGGGGTATCGTCAGAGACGTAATCTTAAACTCCACGCCTTTTACCTTTAGAGAATATTATCCCGCAAGTATTGTTATTGGTGTTGTGGCCCTCTCTTTTATCTTTCAAGTCTATAAAAAAGAGGATGTGGAGCGTAAGTTTATCTTTGTGATTTCTGATACCATTGGCCTAGTCGCCTTTAGTATCACAGGGGCTTTACTAGCCCTTGAGGCTGAGTTTAATATCTTTGGTGTGGTAATACTGAGCTTCTTAACGGCGGTGGGAGGTGGGCTTACGCGTGATGTGCTTATCAACAAGGTTCCCTCTGTTCTAGTCACCGACTTTTACGGCTCTATCGCCCTTCTCGTTGCGCTTTTACTCTTTTGTTGTGAGCACTTTGGCTTTTTAAATGAGCTCTCAATGGCCCTTATTGCCATCCTTGCTATCAGCCTAAGGCTTTTTGCCTACTTCAAGGGTTGGAGACTCCCTAAAATCCAAAAATAGCTCAGGGTTAACCGGCTCACCCCCAAGATAAACACTCCAATGCAGATGCGGACCTGTTGCTCGTCCCGTTGATCCAACCTCTGCAATAAACTCACCCTGCCTTACCCACTCACCATCTTTTTTTAAAAACTTTGAGAGATGAGAATAGGCTGTTATTAAACCCTGTCCATGATCAAGAAGCATTAAATTTCCATTATAAAAAAGATTACCCAAGATAATCACTTCTCCACCTAATGGCGCGCGTATCTTATCGCCTCTTTTCCCCGAAAGGTCTATCCCCGCATGCGGGTTTTTAGACACCCCATTAAAAAAACGTCTTCGACCAAAATCATGACGTAATATAGCATCAAGGGGTTTAATCATTTTAAGGTCATCATTATAAATTTTGCTAAAACGTTTGAAGGCCTCTTTTTTAAGAGCACTCTCTTTTTTAATGCGCTTGAGTGTCTTTTTAGAAGCGATGACAAACTCTCTGTTTTTAACATTGATATACTGTTTAAGATAGCCTGCCTCTTTTAATTTGATTAGATGCAGTTGATATTGTGAAGAGGTTTGTGAAGTCAGCTTAATGCCCTCAAGGCCTTTATACAGGGATAGTGGCAATAAAACCAACCAGTCTGTTTTTTCTTTCTTGCTAAAGACTTGCAATTTTTCATCCCCTATAAAGAGTTCAGGTTTATGTTTAAAACGCAGTTTAACTAAGCCGCCTGGAACGCGACTCTCTTTGGGAAAATCAGAAGGAGTTTGAACTTTATTTAAAGAGGATTTGTGGGTAAATCCCTCTTGAACAAGAGGCTTCTTCTTGTTAAAAAAAGAAGAAGTGAAGTAGATAAAAAGAATTAGAAAAAGAGCAAGAAGAAATTTCATTAAGTCCGGTAGTCAGCATTAATCTTTACATACTCATGTCCAAGGTCACATCCATAAGCAGTAAACTCACCCTTAGCAATACCAATATCACAACTAATACTAAATTCAGATGACTTCATCACTTCAGCGGCCTTAGCTTCCATGGCCTCATCAAAGAGAAGTTCACCCTTATCATACACGCATAGTTCATTAAATGAGATAGAAAGTTTCGCTTCATCACACTCTATTCCTGAGGCACCTATGGTTGAAGCGATGCGTCCCCAGTTTGGATCTTCTCCATACAAAGCAGTTTTTACCAGAAGAGAATCAGACAAGGCCTTTGCCGCTTTTTCAGCCTCTGCATTGTCCTTAGCTCCTGTTACAATGTACTCCACTAGCTTTGTCGCACCTTCACCATCTCTCACCATTTCAAGTGCTAAAAAGTGCATAATACGTCTAAGTGCCTCTGCAAAAGCTTCTTTATCATACACACCGCTCTTACGATTTGATAAAAGCATTACGGTGTCATTGGTAGAAGTGTCACCATCCACACTCGCCGCATTAAAGGTTGTCTTAGTTGTCTCATCTAAAAGTGCTTGCATTCTCTGTGCATCAATATCCGCATCCGTAGTAATAAAACAGAGCATGGTCGCCATAGCAGGATTAATCATACCCGCGCCCTTGGCCATTGCACCGATACTAAAGCTTCCTTCTTCACACTCTACTTCAAAGGCGATACGCTTAGAGAAGGTGTCTGTCGTCATAATCGCTTCAGAAGCACTCACATGTTCTTTTTTACTCAAATCAAGTTCTAAGGCACCTTCTAAAATCTTCTGCTTAGGCAGTCTAACCCCTATTACACCGGTTGAAGACATGACCGGATTTTGCAGTTGTGTAAACTTTTGTGCTAAGGGGTTTAAAATTTCATCGATATCTTCTATTCCAGCAGGACCCGTCATAGCATTTGCATTTTTAGCATTAATAAGCACAAAGTTCGTTTTAAACTCCCCCTTGGCTCTAAAGTGGCGAATAGGTGCTGCTGTCATTTTATTGGTTGTAAAGACGGAAGCAACCTCACAAGGAGTTTCTGAGTAGATAAAGGCAAGATCTTTTTGACCTTGTGCTTTTAGACCTATTGAGATTCCATCTGTAAAAAATCCTTCTGCAGCACAAACACCTAACTCGCTTGGTATGATTTTAGACATATTTTAGCTCCTCAGGCTTCACTCTTTGACGAATAATATTTTTGGTGATATTAATCCCTTTTTGGGTTCCAATCAATAAAAGCTTGGACTCTGAAGTGACTAAGACCTCTCCTTTTGGCATAGGAGAGAATTTTCCATCTTTTTTACGAATTCCTACCACCGAAACATTAGCGATTTGACGGAAGTGTGTCTCTTTGAGCTTTTTAAGTACGACCCATGAGTACTTAGGCACTTCAATCTCTTCCATATCTAAAGGCGTGTCCGACTTGTACATAAACTCTTCTAGTAAGTTCTCCATATCAGGATGAGCTGCCATGGCCGTGACCCGTTGTGCGGTTAGTTTTGTCGGTGTTACAACGGTGTTTGCCCCCAGTTTTTTTAACTTCTCTAGATCTGAAATGTTTTCTGCAGAGGTGATAATATTATAAGGTACAGGAATAGAGTGTTCATTCTCAAACAGACGTACCGAAGCAATGAGTGCAATGTTATCTGCGATGGAGTGAGAGAGGGTAATAAGCCCTTTAGCTGAACTCAAATGAGCTTTTAACATAGCCAACTCTGTGTGCGGTTGTGCCTTAATAAAATAGGGATATTTATGCTTTTTAGCCAACTCTTCTATCTCATCTCTAGGGTCAATCACCACAAAAGGAATGTGACTTTGAAGTAGTTGTTTACTCACCTCAATGGTGTACTCGTTATGATGACAAATTACAAAATGATTTTTAAGACGTGCAATCTTATATAACATACTGCGTTCCTTTAATGTAGCAACTAACTCGCCCTTATTTATCTCCGAAACCATAATACCCACTGCCAATGAAAAAACCGCAAAACCGGTAATAATCAGTGTAATGGTAAAAATTCTTCCCGCATCAGAGATCGGTGCAATTTCGCCAAAACCAACGGTAGTAAAGGTGATACCCGTTTGATAAATCGCGTCCATTAAGGAGAAATTATCGATTAAAACATAACCAATGGTTCCTACCATCATGGTAACAACAGTTAAAATAAAGGGTAAACGAAATGCTTTGAAGTGCCCATATACATCAGGCATAAGTGAAGGGTCTGGTTTGGAAGCGGACTCCCAGTGAAGTGAAGCCCGGATCTTACGAAACAGGTTCAATTTATAATCTTAATCGACTACGAATTTTTCTTCATTGTACGTAACTCAGATGCAGAGATCTTGATTTTACGAGTTGTACCATCTTCTAAAGTGATACGGATTGTACGTAGGTTTGGTAAAAAACGTCTCTTTGTTCTGTTCTTTGCGTGAGATACATTGTTCCCAGCCATTGGACCTTTACCGCTAATAGCACATTTTCTTGCCATTTGAAGCTCCTTGCTTAAATTAGTGCCGAATTATATGTTTTTTTAGCATAAGAACCGCTTAAGTAGATTGGTTAGCACTTTTTTTTAGACCCACTCCTTTCTCTAGTTCCTTTTTAGCCTATCTTTTTCATGTTTACTTTTTCAATATAACGTGATAGAATAACTATTACTGACACAAGCAAGAGGAGCTGTTTTGATTACTCAAGAAGAGATTCATAACTATATCAAGGCAATACCACCCTCCCCTGCTACACTCAAAGATGTACTTAAGTGCTTGTCTGATGGGGAGCTCTCTAAGGCTGCTTTAGCTGCGGATGAAGACCCTGCTTTAAAACTCTATCTTCAAGACATTGTTAACAAGCCCATCTTTGGTTTTAAAAATGATATTAAAGATATTGGACAAATATTTGGTGTCTTAGGATTAGCACAAGCAGAACAGATTGTTTATAACTACATGATATCCCTTCTTACCCCTAAAAAATGGGAACTGTTTGAGCTTAATGATAAAAGCTTTAGTGATATACAAGATTCGCTAAGCATCAATTGGAAAAAGATATTAGAGCATAAAGATATAAAAGATAAGAGCATCTACTCTTCGATCTCTTTGCTTCCCGCTTCTATCATTGTATGCGAAGAGCTGTTTAAGGCTAAAAAAGAGGAGGTAACACTCCTTCGTTCTGTTAAAGAGATTGATTACAGTACTATCTTATATCGTTTAAGCGGTATGAGTCTGTTTGATTTGTGTGAAGAGATTGCAAAAGCTTGGGAGATGCCTGAGCTTATATCACGTATTGTTCTGGCCTCAAGTGGCTTGAAAGATGAGGAAGACCTTCAGATTAAGGAACTCTCACAATGGATGCACCTTCTCTTTTTTCATCAACTCTCACAGCCTCTATGTGTTGAAGCCGGTCTGAATGATTTTATTGAGTTTAATATCGAATATGTTCAAGATATTTATGAAGACTTTGCAGCAGTTATAATGGAAGAAGCATGAGAGCTGTTGTAAAAAATAGAATTGGCGTTTTTACCCCTCAGGGGTTTTTAGATGGTACCACTGCACCCACCATGCTCACCATAGAAGATATTCAAGCCACACAAGCGCTTAATGTTGACATTCTTCTTATCTCACTGAAAAAGGTCGTCTTTTTTAATAAAAATGGTCTGAATGTTTTTATTCAACTGCTTGAGAGTGTCCATAAAAAGTCGGGTACTATTGTCGGTTTATGTGATTATGATGATAAAAAGTATGCTACTGTTATGAAGTTATATAAGGATAGTCTTAATTTTTCACTCTTTAGAACCTATAATATTGCCACCTTATTTGCAGCTTCAAATAAAGAGTCAAAGGATAAAAAGGGCTTACTCGTCTGGCATGATGACCCTTCTCAACGTTCTGCCTTAGCCATTGAGCTATTTGACAGAGGGCATACCCCAATCGTGGCACAAAGCAAACAAGAGTTTACTGAAAAGAAGAATCAGTCAGAACTTTATGAGGCAGTGATTTATAACACCTACTTGGGGCTTCTTGGCTCAAAGATAGCCACGCGTGTCACAGGCAATGCCATCATCTACACTGTCTCAGGATTTTTAGATGCTGAAATCTCTGAAAGCTTTGATTTGACCTATCACACTAACTCTTTAAATGTAGGCTTTACCCTTTTTATCTTTGATGCCTACAAGGTCGTCTCTATGAATGTACATGCTATGAACTTCTTTTCTAAACTCGCAAGTTCAGGAGCAGAATATGGGGCGAATCTTTGTATTGTTGGGATGACCTTTGAAAAAACACCTGAGTCCTTTAAGAATGAACTCGAAGATGCAGGTCTTCTCTTCTTTGATAATATGGATGATATCTTAAAAGACAAAGAACTCTTAAAAGACCTAGGTGGTTCAGGAGGAACAAGTAATACCAACAAACGTGCCTTAAATAAGGTGCTAGTGAATGAGCTTCCACGTTTTATTGGAGCCACGGTTAATACCATGGAGATGATGACCAATGCAAAAGCAGAAAAAACCGATGCAAAAGTCACCTCTCTTGTCATTGACAGCACAGAAGGGAAGTTAGCCAGCTCGATTGGTTTTTATGGCAATCTTGATGGCTTAGTGGTACTTATCTTTCCTGTTAAAATCGCTAAAAAAGCCTGTGAACTTCTTTTAGGTGAGAGCACTGAGAATGTTGAGGATATCTTAGATACCTTAGCTGAGTTTGTTAATATCATTGCAGGACGGGTAAAAGCCCTCTTAGCAGAACAGAGCATCAGTGTTGATATCACCCTGCCAAGAACCTATGAAAATGTACAAGACCTCTTAGACACTGTGAATGAACGTAAGGGTGTTCAAGTGAACCTTAACTTTGAGGGCGAGAGCTTCACCTTCTTTTTAACAAGGTGATGTTAAACTCTGTTTATGAACACATTTACCCCACAATCACTTAAAAAACTTCTCATTGCCCTTGGACTTAGTATCCTTATTATTATGATTTTTTTACTGCTTAAACTTTTTTTCACACAAGCCAAAACCACACAGTATAAAGAATTTAAACATGCTAAAGCCCCTCAAAAAGAGACGAAGCAGATCAAAGAAGAGCCTAAGCTCCTTTTACTCCCTTCAAAAAACTAAGGCAGGTTTGTAACAGGCTTATGAAGATAATAGCCTTGTAAAAAGTCTACCCCCATCTCTTTCATTACCTCTTCAACCTCTTTAGTATGAACATGCTCCGCTACCGTTTCCATCCCTAAGGAGTGAGCAATATCGATAATAGAAGCCACAATAAGACGAGAATTTTCATCCTGATGCACTTCTTTAATGAGGGAGGCATCAATCTTTAAGATGTCCACCCCAAGCTTCATTAAATACGCATAATTACTGTACCCACTTCCAAAATCATCAATAGCCACCTGGGCCCCTAATTTCTTTACTTGATGGGTAAACTCAAAGACACGTTCGTTAAAGTCAATCTCTTCTGTTTCAAGCAGTTCAAAGATAATCCTATTGGCGCACCCACAGTTTCGTAAGGCATCCAAAATAAAATTATACGTATTATCATCCATCATATCATCAATAGAGAGGTTAATACTCACCGACTCTTCTCTGTCCATAAAGGTAAAAAGTGCCTCTTGTACTACACGCTGTGTTAGTTGAGGATAATACCGTGCCCGTTTTGCGATATCCACAAAGTCTTGAGGCGATATCTTTTGCCCTGATTCATCTTCTAAACGCATCAGTGTCTCATACTTCTCAATCTTTCCTGTTTTTGCATTGATAATACCCTGATACGAGCACCCAATTTTCTCTTCTTTAATCGCCTGTTCAATCACTTGAACCATCTGATAATTTTTTTCTAAGTCTTCATCCACATTAGCAAGATTGTAATAAAACAGATAAGGCTTCATACGTCGTTTTGCCTCTTTAAGGGCCATATCGGCCATTGAAATCAGTGGTCTTTGAGAGTGATGCAGTTCAGAGATAGCCGCACCTAATGTGAGTCGTACACTGATAGCATGTTCCGCACACTCTAGTTTTACATGCGAAAGGTAGTGTGAAAGCATGGTTACATCTTCTTTAAAATACTCAATTGAGATGTTTTTACCCGCTAAGATAGCAAATTCATCGGCACTGAGTTTATAGAGTTGTAAATGCCTCGTATTAAGCGCATTTTTAATCTCTTTGGCCATTTTTTGAAGGGTAAGATCGCCAATGCTTTCCCCATAAATTGTGTTAATCTCTTTAAAGCCATCAATATTAATCACCACCAATTTAGCCGCAGGCGTTTGCGAAATATCTTTGAGTAGTTTTAAACGGTTAGGCAAGGAGGTGAGTTCATCCTTATAGAGTTGAGACTGTAACTTCTCTTTTTGTCGGTACAAAGGAGTAATATCAAACATAATTCCAATAAACTCGCTAATCTCTCCAGAGCGGTTTAGCAGAGGTACAATAGTACTCTCAACAAAAAAGCTTTTTCCATTTTTAGAGATATTTTCAAACACGGTTTTGTAAGTCTGCTTATTATTAATAAAACTCCAAAGCTCAGCAATCTGTTCATGTTTGGTATTTTTAGAACGTATGAGTCGATGCGTAGAGCCTATCAATTCTGACTTCGAGTAACCACTTATTACTTCATAAGCCTCATTCACATAAGTAATAACCCCATTGACATCTGTTTTAAGGACGATTGCACTCGCATCTACGGCCCTTTTGTACTCGTTTAAAAGCGCGTAATGGTAGTCTAAACTCTCAATCATCTTATTAAACTCATCTGCAATCTCGCCCAGTTCATCACGGCTTTGGATGTCCACACGTGATTCTAACTGCCCTTTTGATATTGCCACCGTAGTGGTAAAAAATGTTTTTAAAGAACCCGTTAAACTAAGGTAAGTCCCTATTAAAAGATACAGAGCCAAAATCGTAAAAAACAGGGCAAAGGCAAGAAAGAGGTACTGATTAAGCCTTAAATCCTGCATCTGTTGCATAAGGTGTTTATTTAAAAGATTTTCTAAGGCATTAAAGATAGAGAGTTGCAGACTTAAGATGGTATCTTGCATCTGCAAAGAACGGTGCATGTCACTGTTAATTAAGAATTTTATGTATTGATTAACATTATGTTTATAACTTATGTTTTCATTTTCAAAATGGTTAGTATAACTCTTAAAACTTTGTAAGATAAGGTCTGTCTTCTCTACAGAACCCTTAAACTCACCTAGCTTTATTAAGCGCTCATCTCGATTGCTAAGCATTTGTGTATCTGATACGAGCAGGGTTGAGTAGGGAAGTTCTATACTCAGAAGATAGGCCATCTTTGCGAAGGTCTCTTCCTCATCAGAAAAACCATTTAACTCAACGGAAACGATGCGTTTATATAAAAAGTTTTTGTACTCTTGTGTGTATTTTGAAAGATTATCTATATCCTGACTTAAAAAAGAGAGATGGGCTTGTTCGTAATAATTATTGCAATACCCACTAATCTCTTCATCCACACAGATTGATAGACTTTGCGTACCTTCAAACAGACGTGTCTCACTTTTTTTCAAGGCCTGTTTTGATACCTCAGAAACATTATTATCCAGATAAAGCCTTGCACTGAGTTCATAATCTTGTACTAAAAGCATCATTTTATATAAAACATCATTGTGCTTAAGATTGCTAAGACTTTTTTCGATGTTTATAAATTTTTGATTAAAATCGTTATAAATGTAGAGGCTAGAAAAGCCCAAAGGAAGCATGAAAAAGAGTAATATCAATACGGTCTTTTTTAAAAACGAGATTTTTCCTATAAAGTCAATTACGGGTTGAAACAGTAGCAAAAATATCGATTTAGGCCAAAGAATGAGATCTACTCCTTCGTCACAATATATAAAGACTCATGATTGAGTTTTTTCAAGATATCCATTACATGAACAAAATCTTGAAACTTTGACTCTTTATCTGAACGTAGTACAACCGTGTCTTTTTTTGAGATTTTTTCTAAACGTGTTTGAAGTTGTGAAAGGTCCATCTTCTCTTTATCTAAAAAAATCTCACCCTTTTTAGTAACATAAATCGTCACTTCTTTATTATCAGATTTTTTATCAGATGACTTCGCTTCAGGAAGGTCCACAGGGATAATGCCTTGACGAATAAAGGTCGCTGTAGTGAGTACCATGACTAAGAGTACTAACATAATATCAATAAAAGGAATGACATTCATTGACGCCAGTGGTTTACGTTTTAATGCCATGATTACGCCTTCGTATCCAGGCCGTGTTCAATATCCCAATAGGCTAAAATACGTTCCATCTTACGTAAAAGAACATTATAAAAAATCCCCGAAGGAATGGCCACTAAAAGTCCCATAGCTGTTGCCTTCAATGCCAGTGCTAAACCTGTCATAATCTGCTTTGTATCCACCGCACCTGTCTCACCTAGGGTATAAAAGGTAATCATTATCCCTAATACCGTTCCTAAAAGACCAATGTAGGGTGCATTAACGGTAATAGTCGCTACCGTAGAGACATTATCACTTAACTCTAGTTCAAGTTTTTCTCTATTATCGTGCTGGCTGACATCAATACTCTTATAAAACATCATACGCTCAACAAAAACCCATAAAGCCAAGATACTCATCAGTACCAATAAGCCAATCACTCCATAATCAATCCCCTGCTCTGCGATTGATGTCCAACTATTTGTTTGCATATATTCTCCTGTTTTACTCAGCTAAGGCACTTAAGTCTAAGCTTATTTTGGTGCCCAAATCTTTTTTTGAATTAAGATAAATTTTTATTTTATTTCGATCACAATACTCTTTAACAAGACCCAAACCAAGCCCGTGCCCCGCCTTTTGCTCATCTTCTTGATAATAATGCTCAAAAGCCTGCAAAAAGAAGTTCTCTTCCATACCAATGCCCTCATCTTCAATGCTTAATTGCCCCTGTGAAAGAGCTACATTAACGATAGATTCTGGCTTTGAATACTTTACCGCGTTGTGCACTAAATTATCTAAAACTTTTAAAAAACCAATTGTATCTATTTTTACACTAGAGCTTTCTAAAGCGAGCTTAAATTGTATCTGCGGAAATATTTCCTGATAGCTCTCAAACTTCTGCTCAATTAGCTCCTTAAGGTCACAGCTCTCTTTTTCTATCTTATGAATCTGCTTTTTAATCGTATAATCTAACTCTGTGTACATGCTTTGCAGGGTTGTCGCCGCAAGGTGAATACGTTCTAAGCGTTTAATACTCTTAGCCTCTTTTTCATTTTTAAGCAGCATCTGTGTGTTCGCAATGATGGTTGCGACAGGAAGATTAAGTTCATGCAAGGTCTGCCTACTTAAAAGCTCCAACTCACGTGAACGTTTATCCAAAGGTTCAATCAGGTTTCGTACATACCCCGTCCCGATAATAAAACCCGCTAACATCGTCATACTCATAATGAGCCATAGCTCAAAACGTCCATAGGCATTATAAGCAAAGAGTGCGGCTAGGGCTAAGGCCGCCATAAAAATCAGGACTAAGATATATTTATCAAAGCGATTCATACCGGTATCCTAAGCCACGTATATTTTTCAAAGCCTCTGCATCTAAGACCTTTTTAAGTCGATTAATATAGACACGCACAGCCCCCTCGCTTCCTTCCTCACCGCTACTCCACAAGGCATCCATAATCATCTCTTTAGTGACGAGTTTATCCTTGTTTCTAAAAAAAAGTGCAATGAGTTCAAACTCTCTAGGTGTCACCTCAACAACCTCACCTTCTTTAAAAACGCGCTTTTGTTCGATATCAATACAGATGGAATTAATACACTGCTTCTTCTCCCCTTTATAACGCTTCATAAGCGAAATAATGCGTAAGGAAAGTTCATCCAAATCAACAGGTTTTTTCAAGTAGTCATCACATCCCGTCAAAAAGCCCTCTTTCATCACCTCTTTGTCTTGGTAAGAGGTCAAGAAAATGGCCGGTGTCTCATCACCACTTTGACGTAGTTCATCTAAAAATTCAATTCCACTCATAATAGGGAGATTAATATCAAGCAGGTAAAGATCAAATTTATTCTCAAAGGTTAGTTCTAGAGCTTGTTGAGGATTGTGTACGATGCTTACCTCGTACCCTTCCTCTTCAAGGAAGTCTTCAAGGCTTTGTGCAAAAAGAATATCATCTTCTAAAAGAAGGATTTTAATCAACATCCTCTATCGACCATCCTATACTTTCACCCGCATACATCGGTACCACACCCTTATAAATATCAGGTACAGTAAATGGTGTATTTACTAAGGTCACCTCTTTAAATTCTGGACAGATCCCGTAAATACTCTGGGCATTATCAGAGACAAAAGATTGAAGGTTATCAAGTTTACCTTCCTTATCAAAAATCTCACACAAAAGCTGAAGCGCGATAGGCGCAGTAAAAACACCGGCCGCGCAACCACAAGCCTCTTTTTTATGTTTAGGGTGTGGAGCAGAATCAGAACCAAACATTACTTTTGGATGGGCTTGAAGAGCAACTTTTAGTAGCGCTTCTCTATCTTCAGGACGTTTTGCAATGGGCTTACAAAACAGATGCGGTTGTAACATGCCCCCGGCTACATCATCTAAAGAGATAAGCAGGTGATGCACTGTAATCGTCGCGTATAAGTTGGCATGCTTATCTAACATATCCACTGCCTCTTTGGTAGTGATATGTTCCATAATGATCTTAAGATCGGGGAAGTTTGTCGCAAGTTCATCATAAATATTCATAAACTCCGCCTCTCTGTCCATCACAAAACCATCTGTTTCACCATGAACACACAAAGGAATATCCATACGTGCCATCGCTTCTAAGGTTGGTCGCATCTCTTCGATATCAAAGTTTTTCACGCCCCCTTCTGAGTTAGTTGTGATGCCTGCTGGGTAAAGTTTAATCGCCGTAAGTTCATCAGCAACCTCAGCTAAAAAATCTTCATCATAATTTTGATAAAAGAGTGTCATATAAGGCTCAAATCCACCATTATCACTAAACTCATCCATCTCTTCATCCGCAGCTTCCACGCCCACCGCATGTAAAATACGATCTTTATATGCTATCAGCTCTTCTTTGCTGGTAACAGGTGGTACAAGGTTTGGCATCACAAGCGCGCCTGAGAAGCTGTATGCCGAAAGGGCTGCAATATTTTCAAGCATGATTCCATCTCTTAGGTGTAAGTGCATATCAAGTGGCATTAAAAGTGTATGTTGTTTCATTGTTTTTCCTCTATTCTCTATTGTATGTTTTCAGACACTGTCTTAATCAGGTCATTTAGATGCTTCTCATAAAGCTGAGCATCTTTTAAATCTTGTGATTCAAAACGCGTAACCAGTACAGGCGTGGTGTTACTCGCGCGCACGAGACCCCAACCGTTTTCAAAGATCACACGTACCCCATCTACCTCGATAATCTCTTTAATATCAGGAAAATCTAAAGGAGGAGCTTGTAGCTTTTTCTTTAAGGCATCTATGATTTTAAACTTAGCCTCTTCCGTTGTTTCAAGCTTAATCTCTTCAGTCGAGTAAACCACAGGAAGGGCATCTACCTCTGCGTCTATGTCCATTCCCCTACTTAACAACTCTAAGACTCTAAAAGTCGTATAGATAGCATCATCATATCCAAAGTATCTATCATTAAAGAAAATATGCCCACTCACCTCAGCGGCTAAATCAGCATGGGTCTCTTTGATCTTTACTTTTAAGTTGGAGTGACCTGTTTTATACATAATGGCCTTACCCCCACGCTCACGGATGGTATCATACATCACTTGTGAACATTTAACCTCTCCAATGACCGTAGGCGAAGCCATCTGTTTAGAGAGTAACAAGGCCATAATATCACCTTTAATGTTATGTTTTCTAGTGAGTACCGCAATTCTATCGGCGTCCCCATCATAAGCAAAGGCGATGTCCCCCTCTCGATTTAAAAGAAGCTTAATATCTTCAAGGTTCTTCTCATCACTTGGGTCAGGATGGTGATTAGGGAAATTCCCATCAGGCTCTACAAAAATTCCTTTAGCATTTAAACCAAGTTTCTCAAAGATACTTGGAAGCACTGAGCCCGCAACCCCATTACCGCAATCATACACAATATCTAAGTCCATACCACGCAGATGTTCAAACTCTTCGACGATATAATCGATATACTTACTCGCCGCATCAAACTCAATATAATCATCACTATCAGGAATAATCTCTACAAGAGTATTAATCTCTTCACCTAAGGCATAAATATCTTCACCAAAGAATGGCGCCTTATCCACTGTAATTTTAAAACCATTATACTCTGGCGGGTTATGTGAACCTGTAATCATTACCGAAGCGCTTGGTGTTACCACACTTCCATCTTCAAGGTGTAGCTCTTGGTAATTGGTGAAGTAATTGACAGGAGTAGGAACTAGCTGGATATTTATGACTTTTTTACCCGCATGCACAAAACCAGCACACAACCACTCAAAAAGCTTTGGTGAGTGCGTACGAGCGTCATAACCGATACTCACATACTGACCACTGACCTTTTTACCTAAGGTAAATCCTATCTTTTTGACCGTATCTTCATTCAGCTCTTTTTCAAAGATACCGCGTATATCATATTCTCTGTAAATGGACATGCATTCTCCGCATAAATTAATAATTAGATTATATTAAATATTACTCTTAATGTAGCTTATAGACGATAGGAATTCGCAAAGCTAAGACCTCTGAAGGACGAGGAAAATCCACGGAGGCCTTTTTTACTGTTTTTACAGCTGATTTTTTTAAGATGGACGAGAGCTTTCCAAGGGCTTGAATATCAAGGACTTCACCTTCTAAGTTCAGCGTAAAAGAGACCATTGCTCTTCCTTGTAAACCTCTTTTTTTTGCAAGCCTTGGATAATGCAGGTTCTTTTTTATGAGCGCATTAATAAGGGCTATATTATCTTGCATATATTGCGCTTCACTGGAGAGCTTTGGCTCACTAACGGCCACCACAGCAGAAGCTTCTTCCACAGAAACAGGCTCACTCTTTTCACCTTGTAATGCTTCTTGCTCAACAGGTTTTTCAAGCAACTCTTTTGGCTCAGTTTTCTCAGGTTCTACCACTGCGACCTGTTGAACAGGCTCAGCTTTTACTAAAACTGTTTTTTTAGTTTCAAGAGGTTTTAGCTTTGCTTTACTGACTTTTTTTGTAGGCTCAAGAACTGCTTTTTTCACCTGTTCTTTTTTCTGAGACACCACTTGCTTTTTCTTAACCGGTTTAGCAATACTAGGCGTACAGATTTCTATGCTGTTTAAGTTAATAAGAGAATACACTTCATGTTTTTCATCTTTTTTAAAATACAAGGAGAGCAAAAGAAGCACCAGTAAAAGGTGTATTCCAAGTGAGTATAAAAATGATTTATGTTTTAAGCTCAGAGAATTCATAGACGAATTTTACAATAAATAGTGTTACAGTAGTGTTAATAAACTTAACATAAGCCCATTAGTGCAGGATTGAAAAGAGTTTATCTAAGAGAGATTGCTCTTTTTTTACGAAGTTAAAAACCTCTTTTCGTTCATCTTTAAAGTCAGGGTCTGGCTCTAAAAGTTTTTTATTAAAAGGTTTAGCCATCTTAGGCTTATGCGCACGTTCACGTCTATCTGCCTTAAAGGTCTTGTTAGGGGCATGCGGTATACACATCCTTTCTCCTTTCTTATCTTAACTACAGTATGGCATAAAAGGGCCTAAAAGTCTGTGATAGATATCACCTAGGTGCTTTTTTTAAGATGAGTAGCTGCACTAAGAGGTAAAGCATATAGGCATTTAAAACATGCCATAAGAAGTGCGTTCCAAAATGAATAAGATCACACACCATAAAATCAACACTTCTAAACACAATAGAAAGCATAAAAATTCCAATCGCCTTGAGCATTAATGAAAACTCTTTTTCCTCTTTTATCAAGTAAGAGAGTAAGACTAAGATTAAAAGGGCAGGAAAGTAAGCAATAGAGCCATTTAACAGCTTATCTGAAAAGCAAACACCAAAGAGGTAATTAAAAAGTGTAAACAGCAACAAACTCATTACTGCTAAGAAATAAGACTTCTCTAGTACCTTCAGTACGAAGACAAAAAGATAGGTATATATAAAAAGCGTAATGGGGATAACATCGGCAAGCTCTGACCAAAGTGTCGCAAAACTATGCCATAAAAAACTCCCAATCCCTATACAAACTAGGATAAAAGCCAAGAGACTAACAAAAAAAGAAACTGAAGGCTCCACCCTCTTTTTTTTCATATACTGATAAACACAATAAGCCGACACCAAAAAAAAGAGATTACTCATAGCATTAAGGGGTTCGGCCCAAAAACTAGCATCTAAACGCTCGCAATAATCAAACTCTCTCATCTCTAACCTCGCATCTTCTCAAAACTAAAAAACTCACCATAACCGATGGTGTACAAAAAAAGCCCGTAAATCGTATGTTCTATCACAACAAGAAGTAAGGAGCGTTGCTGATGATAGGTAATTGCGAAAAAGAGCCCGCCAATAAAGGTAAAGATTATGGCAAACCAGTTATGAAAAACAAGATGAGCAAAACTAAAACTCGCCGCACTCATAAAGACAAGTACATAACGTTTGAAAATCTTTTTATACCGTGCAAAAAAGAAACTTCGAAAGATAATCTCTTGTGGTACCACCGAAAAAACAGGGTAGATAAAAAGCAGTGTAAACCATAATACAGGGTCTTTAAAAAGCATCTTAAAGATAAGATATTGATCATATAAAAGGATAAACAACATCAAAAAGATTAAAGAGATAAGCACCCTATTGTAAACCTCATTAAAGAGCCGTCGGTGCTCTAAATAGAACTTAAATATCTCTTTTTTTCGTAACTTTTTATGATACAGATTAAGTAAAAGAATATAAAGTAAGATACAAACAAGAACAGGAATGGGAGAAAAAATCTGCGCATTGAGGTCCACCAAAACAGGTATTGCCACAAAGATAAAAAGAAATTCAACCCTAAGCCAAAACTTTTTCATGCGAGATTTTAGTATAAGATTGTGACAATTTGCTTACAAGCTCTGTATAACGACTGTCTTGAGAGATACGAATACCTGCTAGGATTTGTATTTCTATCCAAGTACTTGTTAGTAGTTCGATAATGTTCTTGTATTTAATAGCACCACTGCTTTTCGCAAGGAACTCCATCATGATTTCCATCCATTCTTGGGTCTGGACAATTTTGTAAAAAATATATAGCTTCTTCACATGATGTCATTTGTGAACAATACTTTCTTCCGTCGCAAGTAAATGTTTGACTAGGTTGATATGTTTTTGTTACGACCTCATCAGTTGTATGTTCCATACTTGAATCATACTCTTCTGTTTGATTACTTGAACGATTTTGATATGCGAACCACAATACAACTATGACAATTAAAGCTATAACCTTATTCAAATTAAGTTCCTTGTCTACTAACTCTTTAATATCCAACACTTTATACTATATAGCCTTAAATATCAAAACTAGTGATAGCGGTTGAAAAGCAAAGTTTCTTGAAAATAGCCTAACATTCTAAATGTATGGCTATTTTTTAAAGACGTAAATTTAGATAGAACGCTGATACTCAGGATAGGCTTCTAGTCCACACTCATCAATATCAAGCCCCTTCATCTGCTCTTCATCACTGGCTCTAAACTTAAAGACTAGGTTGATAAGATAGATTACAACACCTGAGACTACGAAGGCAAAGGCACCTACAACAAGCACCCCTTTTAACTGTCCCATAAGGGTAATTCCATTTTCAGGATCACTCGCAAAAATACCCACAGCTAAAGTTCCCCAGATACCATTGACTAAGTGAACTGAAAGTGCACCAACGGGATCATCTATCTTAATCTTATCAAAAAGCGGAACGGCAAACACAACTAAGGCACCACCAATAAGACCAATAATAATAGGCTGATAAATTGTATATAAATCAGGACCAGCAGTAACCGCTACAAGCCCACCAAGTGCCCCATTTAAGATCATAGTAATATCAAATTTTCTATAACGAGCATACATGATTAAACCAGCAATAATGGCGCCTGCAAGACCGGCTGTATTGGTGTTCATGATAGTTAAAGCCACCGCGTCTGCACCCTCTTTTGTTGTGATGGAACCAACCGAACCCCCGTTAAAGCCAAACCAGCCTATCCACAGTAAAAATGCACCTAGAACAACTAAGGGAATGTTTGAAGCAGGGATAACTCTTACCTTACCATTTACGTAACGACCCTTTCTTGGTCCCATAATTAAAATGGCAGCGAGTAATGCCCATCCACCTGTTGAGTGAATCACTGTAGAACCAGCTAAGTCATACATACTAAGTGCTAAGGCCGTACCCTCTAAAAAGTTTGCTCCCCAGGTAATATTGACCACAGTAGGATAAATAAAAGCACCCATAACCACTGTAAAAATACTTAGCGGAATAATACGAACTCTCTCACTCACACCACCACTCATAATGTTTACAGTTTTACCCACAAAGGCCATCTGAAACATAAAGGCAGCATACATACTTAAAGAGCTGTTTTCCCAAGAACCAAAGGCATATTCATAACCAATAAGTAAAAAAGCCATAGAAGCCACTGCGTAAATCATAGTGTTGACAGTAAGTACGGTTGCAACATTTTTAGTACGTACTAAACCTGCTTCTAACATCGCAAAACCAGGTACCATTAAGATAATTAGCACCATTGAAAAAAGTACGAAAAGTGTGTCTACTATATAGGTAAAATCACTAACAAGGAGGTATTCATTCATTCAAATTCCTATTTTAATTTGAGGAATTATGGCAAAGAAAGCGTTAGTAAATTATTAAAGAATGTAATTTTGAAGTTTTTACGTTGAGAGAAAACTCTTAGTCGAGTGACTAAGAGTGCTTAAGCTATACCGCTTCGTTATCCGTTTCACCTGTACGAATACGAACGATTTGATCAATATCAGATACGAAAATCTTACCATCACCAATCTTACCAGTACGTGCTGCTTCAACGATTGTATTCACAGTCTGTTCTACATTTTCAGCAGAAACAACGAGTTCAATCTTGATTTTCGGAAGAAAATCAACTACATATTCTGCACCACGGTATAATTCCGAGTGTCCTTGTTGACGTCCATAACCCTTAACTTCGCTTACTGTCATACCAGTAACACCGATTTCAGCTAGTGCGTCTTTTACATCTTCTAATTTAAACGGTTTAACAACTGCTTCAATTTTTTTCATAAATAATTTCCTTTATGTATATTCGTTATCATATTATAGTCTGCCAAAAGCCAAACTTAATCAAGTACTTTGCTTAATTTACAAGAGCACCAAGGTGCGAGAGCCCTCTGCTGAAGAGAACGCAGAGTTATCGTAGCTAAAGGGGCTTTTGCTCCTTTGGCGTCTACTTATAAATTAAAACCTTTTTCACCATGAATAGACTCATCAAGACCCATAACTTCTTTCTCTTCAGAAACTCTACGTCCACCTGTGATTGCTACTGCGATGTAGTAAACTACTACTGTACCAACAAGTGTGAAAAGACCAACAACCGCTACTGACTCAAGTTGAACTAGGAATTGTCCCATTCTATCACCTGATTCTTTAAGTGGTCCGTCCCATAAAAGGTCTTGATCATTAAGAGCGAAGATACCTGTTGCTAGTGCACCCCATAGACCCGCTAAGAAGTGAACCCCAAAGGCATCTAAAGAGTCATCATAACCAAGTTTTTTCTTAATCATAGTCACACCAACAAAGGCAAACACTGTACCAAGAGAACCAATAATAAAGGCACCAGAAACATCAACAAAACCAGCTGCTGGTGTAATAGCAACTAGACCAGCGATTGCCCCTGTAGCTGCACCAAGAAGTGTAGGCTTTTTGTAAACAATCCACTCAAGAACAATCCAAGCGATAGTCGCAACAGACGCCGCGATAGTTGTTGTTAAGAAAGCAAGACCAGCAATTTCATTTGCACCAAATGCAGATCCACCATTAAATCCATACCAACCAAACCATAATAGTGCTGCACCAAGTGCAGTCAAGATTACAGAAGCAGGCTTCATAGCTGTTTTAGGATACCCTGTACGTTTACCCACTAAGAGTGCAAGAACAAGACCTGCAAGACCACCATTCATATGAACAACCGTACCACCAGCAAAGTCTAGTGCACCAGCGTCAAATAGAAGTGCACCGTCTCCACCCCATACCATGTGTGTAATTGGAGCATAAACTAAAACACCCCAGATAGCAACAAATACAATCCAAGTAGAGAACTTAATACGCTCAATCACTGAACCTGAAGCAATCGCAACCGTAATAGCAGCAAAAGTACCTTGGAAAACAATGAATACATAAGCAGGGTAAGTACCACTTAATTCATTCCATGAAATTCCATTAAGGAACATATTTCCAAAACCACCGATTACTTTTTGCATACCTGCTGATTCAGCTGTACCAAATGCAATTGAGTATCCTACTGCGATCCACACTACAAAACCAACAACAAAGGCTGCAAGTACCATTAAGTAAGTATTTAAAATACTCTTAGAACGTGTCATACCACCGTAAAACAGTGCTAGACCTGCTGGTGTCATCAACATAACAAATGCTGTAGAAACCATCATCCATGCAGTATCCCCCGTGTCTAAAGTTGGAGCGTCTTCTGCTAATGCAAGAAGTGGTGTAAGCAATAAAGCTGCAAACAATTTTTTCATTGTACTATCCTTTAAAATAAAACTGGCATGAGTATAACTTTTGTTTTTTCAATTACATTTGATTATGTGATTAAAATTTAATCATTACCCCTTTTTGTATTTGTTTTTCCTATGACTGTTACGATTTAACGCTTATTTTTAATTTTAAATCTTTTCTTTAAGCTTTCAAGCACTTTCTTGTCTATGGCTTAAGTCAAGGTTAGCTATTATCTAGCTAATTTTTATAAGACTGCGCCTTTTACAGTCTTACAATACAAGAGGATATACATGAGCGACTTACTCGAAGAAAATTCGAATATTGAAAATATTAATATAGAAGATACTGTTAAGGCATCTTACCTTGATTACTCCATGAGTGTAATTATTGGACGTGCTTTACCTGATGTTCGTGATGGACTAAAGCCTGTTCACCGCCGTATTCTTTACGCAATGGACAAACTTAACCTCTCTGCAGGTGCTAAGTATAAAAAATCTGCGCGTATCGTCGGTGATGTAATCGGACAGTACCACCCGCACGGTGACAACTCGGTTTACGATGCCTTAGTTCGTATGGCACAAGACTTCTCTATGCGTATGACCCTTGTTGATGGACAAGGAAACTTTGGTTCGGTTGATGGTGATAACGCCGCTGCTATGCGTTATACAGAAGCACGTATGACCAAATACGCTGGCGAATTGATGAAAGACCTTGATAAAGATACCGTTGATATGATCGATAACTACGACGGTACGACTCAAGAACCTTCTGTTTTCCCTACGCGTGTACCTAACCTTTTAATTAATGGTTCTTCAGGTATCGCTGTTGGTATGGCGACCAACATTCCTCCTCATAATCCAGGCGAAGTACTTTCAGGCCTTATCCACCTCTTAGAAAACCCTGAGGCGACACTTCAAGAGATTATGCAGTTTATCAAGGCACCTGACTTTCCTACAGGGGCTACAATCTACGGTCAAAAAGGGATCTTAGATGCTTATGAAACAGGTCGCGGACGTATCAAGCTTCGTGCTAAGACCCATATTGAGAAAAAAGGAAACAAAGACGTTATTGTTATTGATGAACTTCCTTACCAAGTCAATAAGGCGCGCTTGGTTGAAAACATCGCTATCTTAGTACGTGATAAATCTATTGAAGGTATCTCAGAAATTCGTGATGAGTCTGATAGAGAAGGTATGCGTATTGTAGTTGAACTTAAACGTGACGCGATGCAAGAGATTGTACTAAACAACCTCTACAAACAAACAAACATGCAAACGACCTTTGGTATTATCATGCTTGCTATTAATAACCAAGAGCCTAAAGTGTTTAAATTAATGGAAGTTTTAAATACCTTCATTTCGCACCGTAAAACGGTTATTATCCGTCGTACTATCTTTGATCTTGAAAAAGCAAAGGCAAGAGCTCACATCTTAGAAGGTCTGAAAAAAGCGATTGATATTATTGATAAGGTCATTAAGACCATTCGTGCCTCAGGAAATGAAGAAGACGCACGAAACAACCTTGTTTCTGAATATGACTTCTCTGAAATTCAAGCCGCAAGTATCGTGGCGATGAGACTAGGACGTTTAACCGGTCTTGAGATTGAAAAAATCGAAAATGAATTGGCTGAACTTCACGCACTCATTGAGTACCTTGAGTCTATTCTTAAGAGTGAAGAGGTACTTAAAAACATTATTAAAGAAGAACTTGAAGAGGCAAAAGGTGTTCTAAACACACCTCGTCTTACGGATATCGTTGATAATTATGATGATATCGATATCGAAGATCTAATCCCGAATGAGCCAATGGTTGTTACGATTACACACCGTGGCTACATCAAACGTGTACCATTAGCTCAGTATGAAAAACAACATCGTGGTGGTAAGGGTAAAACTGCCGTAACGACCTATGATGATGACTTCATTGAGAACTTCTTTACTTGTAATACGCATGACACCCTTCTTATCGTAACTAACCGTGGTCAACTTCACTGGTTAAAAGTGTACCGCATCCCTGAGGGCTCACGTACGGCTAAAGGTAAGGCAATTGTTAACCTTATCAACCTTGTTCAAGATGAAGAGATCCAATCGATCATTCCAACAACAGACTTTAATGAAGAGAACTCTTTAGTCTTCTTCACCAAAAAAGGTATCGTTAAACGTACCAACCTCTCTGAATTCTCTAATGTACGTTCAAACGGTGTACGTGCTATCGTTCTTGATGATGATGACACCCTTGTTACAGCCAAAATTTCGACTATAGAGACACAATATCTCTTTATCCTGACACATCAAGCACAGTGTATTAAGTTTGAAATTGGAAAAACAAGAGATCAAGGTCGTACGACTCGTGGGGTACGTGGTATCAAATTTAAACATGAGGGTGATTTTGTTATCGATGCAAACATTATCTCTTCAGATGAACAAGAGATCCTTACCGTAAGTGAAAAAGGTATCGGTAAACGTACTACAGCGGAAGAGTACCGTCTTACTAACCGTGCAGGTTCGGGTGTAATTGCTATGAAACTCAACAACAAAACAGGTACCAATGTTGTTGGATGTCTGATGGTAGATGAGTCTATGGATATGATGGCACTGACTAAAACCGGTAAAATGATCCGTGTGGATATGCAGACCATCTCTAAATCTGGACGTAATACTTCAGGTGTTTATATCATCAAAGGTGATGATGTTGTCTCTATCTCACGTTGTCCTAAAACAGAGATCAATGAGGATGATGCTGAGGCAGAAATTCAAGAATAAACAACTCAGTTAAGCTCAACAAATGAGCTTAACCTCCCCCTCCACTTAAACTTCAATCATAATACTGGAACAAAGATTGCTTTAAACACTCTAATATATAAGATGTAAGGATACCTAATGAAAAAAATCCTCGTGATTTCTAGCTTACTTTCAGCACTGCTAATGGCGGAAGAAGCCCCTGCTCCTGTTGAAGTAAAACAGACTAACCAGCCAAATGTTGTCGTCGTTGAACCTGTCGTTGTAACTGTGCCTGCGCCAGCGCCTAAGGTACAAGAAGAAAAGAAGCAGTACTCACCAGATGAGATGCAAGGCCCTCCACCTAAAACAAAACGTCCAGATGCCTACAAACAGATGCGCATCAATGTTACAGGTCAAGGTGTGGCACCTAGTATGACAAGTTCACCTGCACAAGCCTATGCACTTGCTAAACGTGCGGCTATTGCTGATGCGTATAGACTGCTAGCAGAAAAAGTTAAGGGTGTTAGAATTGAAGGTTCTGATAAGATTAAAAACATGATGGTACAACGTTCAGAAGTGCGTACCTTTGTAGACGCAGTTATTGCTGAAGCTGAGATCATCGAAACTGTTTTTAAAGATGGTTTATGTGAAGTGGAGATGGAACTCATTATCGATCCAGCTCAATGGCGTTCTATCTTAGCCTCTCGTTAATATTTTTTAGCACCCTTTTAAGTGCTTCAGATACCTACATCTTAAGCTACCGCGCGCAAATTAAAAACGCGGTAGTTATCTCTGAATCTTTTTACCTCAGTCCCTCCATGAAACCCATAAAAGCACATGCCGATAAAAGTCTTAAACTTGAGAATATTCCTCCTCATAACCTAAACAAAATCTTAGAAAAAAACAAAGAAGAGGTCCTTCTCTTTTTCATGAAACAAGGTACGCATACCCGTTCACATGAAGAGCTTATCAACAATACAAGTAAATCACGTATAAGTCTTACCATCCCTCCTACTTATATAACAGTCGATTTTAAAAATGACTACGCTATAATCACGCGATTAATTCAACATTAATTAAAATCTTTCCAAGGCAAAGGAGTTTCGTGAAGATAGCTATCGTTGAAGATGATATAAACATGCGTAAATCCCTTGAAATTGCCATGGGAGATTATGATGAATTTAGTATTGTCTCTTTTAAAAATGCTAAAGATGCCTTAGCCAAGCTCGATGATAGTTTTGAACTTGTCGTAACCGATATCAATATGCCAGGTATGGATGGTATCGAATTTGTCAAAGTCCTTGATGGGAAATATGAAGTTATCATTATGACCGGCAATGCTACCTTACAAAAGGCAATTGATTCGATTCAGCTTGGGGTGAAGGACTTTTTACTCAAACCTTTTGAGATAGAGACATTAGTTGAAGCCATTAAACGCTCGCATAAGATTCAAGAGGTTGTTAAAAAGGCACCTTCTAAAAAAGTGAAAAAGCAGTGTTCAACTTCCTCTTTTGCGGCCTCATCCCCCGCCCTTGAAAAAGCCGTTAAAATGGCAGGTAAAGCAGCTAAGACAGATGCTTCTATCTTACTTACAGGCGAATCAGGTGTAGGTAAAGAGGTCTTTGCAAGGTATGTACATGAAAGTTCACCTAGGGTAAAGAAACCCTTTATTGCGATTAATATGGCCGCCATTCCTGAAAACCTCATTGAAAGTGAACTCTTTGGTTTTGAAAAAGGGGCCTTTACTGACGCTGTTACCGCTAAGCCGGGTCTGTTTGAACTGGCTGAAGGAGGAACCCTCTTTTTAGATGAGATTGGTGAGATGCCTTATGGGGTACAAGCCAAACTGCTGCGTGTTCTTCAAGAGAGAGAGGTACAACGATTAGGCTCACAAAAACCTATTAAGATAGATGTGAGAATTGTCTCAGCCACCAATGCCAACTTGCATCAGCATATTGATGATGGGGAGTTTAGAGAAGATCTGTATTATCGTCTGAACACTATTCCAGTTGCTATTCCTCCTTTGCGAGACAGAGTAGAAGAGATCTTAGATATCGCTAACAATATCTTAGCTGAGAACTGTGAAAAATACAGCCTTGAGAGCAAACACTTTGATAAGAGTGCCCAAGAATCTCTTTTATCGTATGCCTGGCCAGGAAACATTCGTGAGCTCGTCTCGGTAGTTGAACGTGCGAGTATCTTAAGTGAGACCCAAAGCATTAGCGCAGAAGAACTTTTTCTAGACTCTAGGCAAAAGCGTACTACAGGCGGTGAAAAGTCTATTAAAGATATGGAGAGAGAGCTCATCGAAGAGGTACTAAACGCTTATGCAATGGACTTAACAAAAAGTGCTGAAATATTAGGTATGAGTAAGAGTAATTTAGAGAAAAAAATAAAAACATATAATTTGAAAGGATAAAGATTGAAAAAATATAATGTAGCCGTCGTCGGTGCAACAGGAGCCGTTGGTGAAGAGATTTTTCGTATCTTTGAAGAGATAGATTTTCCATTTAACAAGATAGTCCCTCTAGCCAGTGAGCGCTCAGCAGGAAATACCTTAGAGTTTAACGGCAGTGACTTAGTGATTAAAGAACTTACAGAGACTGTATTTAAAGAAGAAGAGATTGAGATTGCCTTGTTTTCTGCAGGTGGTTCTATTTCTGAGAAATATGCCTCATTTGCCGCTGGAGCAGGCGCGGTTGTGATTGACAACACAAGTCATTTTAGAATGGATGAGGACGTAGCTTTAGTGGTGCCCGAAGTCAACCCTCAAGAGATTACAGAGTGGAAAACAACCGGTATCATTGCCAATCCTAACTGTTCTACTATTCAGATGGTTCAAGCCCTTAAACCTCTTGATGATGCCTTTGATCTTGTACGTGTTGATGTTTCAACCTATCAAGCTACCTCAGGTGGTGGTAAGGAAGCGATGGAAGAGCTTGTTCAACAGATGCAAGACTTTTTTGCCTTTAAACTTGATGATTCAGAACACAAAGCTTTCCCTCATCAAATCGCCCTGAATGTCATCCCTCAGATTGATGTTTTCATGGAAAATGGCTACACCAAAGAAGAGATGAAAATGGTAAATGAGACCGTTAAAATTCTTGGTAAAAATGTAGAGGTATGTGCGACTTGTGTACGTGTTCCTACACTTCGCGGGCATGCCGAGTCATTAACCCTTACCTTTGACGCGGATGTCGACGCGGCTGAAGCAAGAGAAATTCTTTCAAAAGCGCCAAATATTGTCATCATTGATAACCCTGCAGCCTCTGAGTACCCAATGCCAGCGGCTTGTGTAGATAAAAATGAGACCTTTGTTGGTCGTATTAGAAATGACATCTATAGAAAAAATGTACTTAATATGTTCATTGTAGCAGACAACCTTAGAGTAGGCGCCGCAACTAATGCGGTAAGAATTGCTCAAAAATGGGTAGAAATTCAGGAAGCACTCTAATGGAAAAAATATTTGAAAGCTCTTTATGGGCATCACGTTTTATGGTTATCTTGGCCGTTGTTTTTGGTCTGCTAGGTGCTATCTTACTCTTTATCGTTGCGAGTGTGGATGTCTTTGATACGGCTAAACTTGTTTATACTACTTATGTTTCTCATAATCATCCTAAAGGCTTTCATGAAGATGTCGTCGGTGGTATTATCGGTGCAGTGGATCTTTACCTTATCGGTGTCGTAATGCTATTGTTTTCATTTGGTCTGTATGAGCTCTTTATCTCCGATATTGATGCTGCTAAAGAAGATGATGAGGATAAGGGAAGCAAGATTTTAACGATTCACTCTCTCGATCAACTTAAAGATAAGATCTCTAAGGTCATTGTCATGGTCTTAGTCGTTGGTTTCTTTCAAAAAGTAGGACATACCGAGTACCATGGTGCACTTGATATGCTCTACTTTGCTTTCTCAATTACTGCGGTTGCAGTGGGTCTATTTTTCTTAGGAAAAGTAGGAAAACATTAAACAATTTTACAATAGGATTACATTATGGCAAACAAAATTTTCGTAGACGCATGTCTGGGCAAAGAGACCCCTTACACTCCCGTGTGGATGATGCGTCAAGCAGGTCGTTATCTTCCAGAATACATGAAGGTAAGAGCAGAGGCAGGAAACTTTTTAAATCTCTGTCATGACCCGAAAAAGGCCTGTGAAGTCACTCTTCAACCCATAGATATTGTTGGGGTTGACGCGGCTATTTTATTTTCAGATATTCTTGTTATCCCCGATGAGATGGGAATGGACCTCTCTTTTGTAAAAGGTGAAGGTCCTAAGTTTTCTGATCCAATTACTTGTGAAGCGGATATTGACCGTTTAATTGGTGGAGATGAGGCAGCCTCTAAGCTTACTTATGTTTTTGACACCATCAAACTGATCAAACAAGAACTTGCTGAAGACAAGGCCCTTATTGGTTTTACAGGGGCACCTTGGACACTTGCAACCTACATGATAGAAGGACAAGGAACAAAGACCTACAACATCTGTAAAAAGATGATGTACTCTAATCCTGCACTGCTGCATAAAATCCTAGCAAAGGTTACTGAGGTTGTCAAACTCTACATGGAAAAACAGATTGAAGCCGGCATCGATGTGGTACAGATCTTTGACTCATGGGCCGCGGCAATTGAGCCTTCTATGTATGATGAGTTCTCATGGAAATACATGGTCGAAATTGCTGAATACCTTAAAGAGAAGTACCCGCATATTCCTATCATCATGTTCCCTAAGGGTATCCCTTCTTTCTTAGACAAGGTGTATGGAAACTTTGATGTCTTTGGTGTAGACTGGGCGACGCCAATGGAACTTGCTAAAGCAAAACTTGGAGATAAATACGTTCTTCAAGGCAATATGGAGCCATGTCGACTCTATAACAAAGAGATGACCACACAAAGTGTTGAAGAGATTCAAAAAGTGATGGGAACTTCACGTCATATCTTTAATCTAGGTCACGGTATCTTACCTGATGTACCTGTTGAAAATGCCATTCATTTTGTATCTGAGTGCCAAAGGGTTTCTAAACGTTAAGCCCCTTGACTTAGCCATCTCAAAAAGCCTAAGTTCTTCTAAAATATGGTATCCTTGTTAACATGAAACATATTTTCAAGTTTATATTGGTTTATCTTATTATCTTAGGCTCAATTTTTAGCCTTTTTTATACAACAAATAGCAGAACCCAAAATAAGCTCACATCTACTCAGGGTGAACACGCAGGACTTGAGTACCTTAAAGCCATTTATAACTTTTCTCTCTCACTTGCTGAATACAAGAACACCTTAGAGAGCAGTTCTGATAAAAGCTTGCAAATCGAGCGAAAAAAACAGATGAATGAGCATATGGATGCCCTCTATCTTATTCTAAAGAGATATCCTCAATTCAAAAATAAAGAACTAAGCCAAAAACTCCTTCGCCTGAGTGAAGGGAAGTTTAAAGACAATGAGTATTACGACTTTCTGGACGATATTAATCATGAAAATTACCGTATAGGTGATGTTTCACGGCTCCTTTTTGAAGAAGACAGAGAGGTCTATTTTCTAAGTTCACTTGCCACACACTATATGCCTGAATTTCTGGTTAGTTTAATCATTGTACATAACAAGATGGAGGAATTTTTACACAAGGAACATTTAACAGACAATCAGAAAAAACTCTTTATTGTGCAAAACAAACTCGTACATCTTAGTTCTGAAGAGTTAGAAGGTATTATTTCCCTCTTAAAACGTACCACACAGACTCAAAAGCTTTCGAATTTAATATCAGAAATCAACAACAATCTCTCTTCTTTAAAATCTATCACCTATGAGCTGGACAGATGGAATCAAGAAGAGTTACAGGTTTATTTAAAAAATTCTACTGAAACTATTTTGCTCGCTAAAGAACTTAGTAATATCCATTTTAATATCTTAGAAAGTAGCCTAAGTCAAAGAGAAGTACAACTGCAAGAAAAAATTCTCAAAAACAAGCTCATTCTTCTCTTTCTTATTATTTTTATTAGTTTACTGACGTACTATTTTTACAGAAGTTATGCTTTAAATTTGAAAAAAGATCAAGAAATCAAACGGGTCAATAAGGCTCTAGATGAGTCCGTTATCTACTCAAGAACAGATAAAAATGGGATTATTACCCATGTCAGTACGGCTCTATGTGAACTAAGTGGGTATAGCAAAGAAGAGCTCTTAGGCAAAACACATCGTCTCTTTCGTCATCCTGATACCTCTGATGAAGTCTTTAAACAGATGTGGAGCACTATTTTACAAAAAAAAGAGTGGGAAGGTGAGCTAAAAAATCGTCGTAAGGATGGAAGTGCGTACTGGATTAAAATCATTATCTCACCTGACCTTGATGAGCAGGGTAGAGTCACGGGTTATGATGCCTACCGAGAAGAGATTAGTGACAAGAAAGCCCTCGAACAAGAGAAACTTAAAACGCAAAAAGCCCTTGAGTTTAAGAGCATGTTTCTCTCTAATATGTCCCATGAAATTCGCACTCCACTTAATGGTATCATAGGTTTTACTCATTTAGCCCTCAAAAGTAAACTCCCCACTAAAGAACATACACTGATTCAAAAAATCGAGTCGGCTTCACAATTTCTCTTAGGTGTCATCAATGATATCTTAGATATCACCAAGATTGAGTCAGGACAGATGCAAATTGAACAAACGGCCTTTAACCTTCAAGAAAATATCCAAAATGTTAAAAATCTTTTATCACCTCAAGCAGAAAAAAAAGGAATTTCTTTAAACATTGAGTATATCAATCTTCACGACCTTAACGTCATAGGTGATCCTTTACGTTTTTCACAAGTCTTAACAAACCTTATTAACAATGCCATTAAGTTCACTTCAAAAGGTGGGGTTGTCGTGCGCCTACAACAGTTAGATGAGCAAAAGTATCTGTGTGAGGTTATCGATACGGGCATAGGCCTTAAAGAGGAGCAAAAAGCCAAACTCTTTCAAGACTTCACCCAAGCCGATATGAGCACCAGTCGTAAATATGGGGGAACAGGTTTGGGGCTTTCTATCAGTAAGAAGCTCGTAGAACTAATGCAAGGAGAGATCTCTGTTACTAGTAGTTTTTCAATAGGAAGTACCTTCTCTTTTACCCTCACCCTACCTAAGGCAGATCAAGTGTCTTTAGAAAAAGAAGAGGCTCCTGAGATCATTCAAGAGACACTTTATGCCCTTAAAGGCAAGCACGTACTTGCTGCTGAGGACAATAAAATGAATCAAATGCTTCTTCAGATGCTCTTAGAAGAGAGTGAACTTACCCTTGATTTTGCTGATGATGGAGCCATTGCAGTTGAAAAGTTTAAAGAGCATAATTACGACCTCATTCTTATGGATATACAGATGCCTAATCTCAATGGTTATGAAGCGACTAAGGCCATTCGTCAACTCAACACTACCATTCCTATCATCGCGCTCAGTGCTAATGTGATGGAAGATGACCTTGCCAAGGCTAAAGAAGCAGGGATGAACGATCATATTGCCAAGCCTATTGAGGTCGATAAACTCAATGCCACCCTACTGAAATACCTCAATACATAACACCTCTTCTTTTTCATAGCCTTTATTGTGCCCTTAAGGTAAACCCATTACAATACTACTTTTTTAGGAGAAGCAATGCGTCAGGAGAGAGCACACCCAATTTTGTTTACGGGAAATGGATGGCAGTACTTTAAGATCTACTTTGTCAATATCATGTTGAGCATCTTAACGCTTGGTATCTACTCCGCTTGGGCAAAGGTGAGAAACAAGCGCTACTTTTATGGGCACACCTCTCTCGCAGGCAGTAGCTTTGAGTATCATGCCAAGGCAACACAGATTTTAAAAGGTCGTCTTATTGTTGTCGCTGTCTTAGTCGCTTATCAGGTCATTGTGGGCTTTACTCCTCTTGTTGCCCCTCTGTTTTCACTCCTTTTGCTCTTTGCCATCCCCTTTGTCATTATCCGCGCGACAAAGTTCAATATGCAGTACTCTTCTTACCGACAGATACGCTTTAATTTTTTAGGCAAGTACCCTTATGTTTTTTTATACTATATCGTCTTGCCTATCCTCTCTATCTTCACTCTTGGACTCGCCTATCCTTACGCTATCTACAAACAGAAACAGTACCTTAGCAATCAAAGTCTCTATGGTAATGAGCACTTCTCCTTCAAAGGCAGCAGTGGGGAGTTCTTTCTGACTTACTTTTTAGCAACACTTTTTCTCATTGGGCTCTACGCCATAATCCTTACGGGGTTTAACCTTATTGATGGCCAAGCCCTTCAAGACTTTATGAAGGGTTTTAAAGAGGGCTTAGCCGCTAGTGCCGAACACAACACAAGCACTCTTTATGCAAATGAGCAAGAAGATAAAAGTGCTCAAGTTCTGGCTATTGCAGGCGGTATTTATGCCTTTTTCATCTTCAACATCTTGCTCTTTTCTGCCTTTGTGAACACCCGTCTCACTAACTATCTCTTTAATAACCTTGAACTTAAAGGCATTCGCTTTAGCTCCCACATTAACTTTTACAAGCTCTTATGGATTTACGTCAGTAATTTAGTTCTCATTCTTGCCACAGCGGGTCTTTTTATCCCTTGGGCAAAGGTGCGAGCCCTCTCTTATAAACTCTCTTGTATGGCTGTTTTTGCAGATGAACTTGATGGCTTTATTGCCCAAGAGAGTGAAAGGGCCAATGTCTTAGGCGAAGAGTTCTCTGATTTCTTAGATATTGATATCGGTTTTTGATGATTCAAGCACGACTTTTTGATCAACAAAGCTCTGGCTATGACCTTGTTAGCCTTAGTTTTGAAGGAGATCAACTCATCCTCACAAGTAAAGAACAAACTTACAGATATAACTTAGATGAGATTACTATCTCTGAGCGTCTAGGCAATATGCCCCGTTTTATCTACTTCAGTGACAATAGGGTCTGCGAGTGTGATGATAATGAAAGCATTGATGCCGAACTAAAAAAACGCAAACAGGCTTTTCTCTCTAGACTCATTCACCACCTTGAATCAAAGTCCATTTATATCCTACCCGCACTCCTTGTTACACTAGCCGTGCTCTTTGTCTTTTTAAAATACATCCTGCCCTATTCAGCCCAAAGCATTGCCTACTCCATGCCACAAGAGTATGCTTCAAAGATAGGAACAGGTACCTTAGAAGCCCTTGATAAAACCCTCTTAGAGAAAAGTCATCTCTCTGCTGAAAAACGTAACGAGATAGAAAATGATTTTAAAAAGATGAGTGCACAACTACAAGATCTACCCCCTTTAAAACTTAGCTTCCGTTTTGCACCTAAGATTGGAGCCAATGCCTTTGCTCTGCCTGATGGGTCTATCATCATGACTGACCAGCTCGTACTTCGTTCACACAACAACCAAGAACTACTCTCTATTCTAGCACATGAGATTGGCCATGTCAAAAACCGTCACGCTATTCGTATGCTCTTACAAAACTCTGCCGTTTTTATTGTCATTGCTACCCTTACAGGTGATGCTACCACCGCCTCTTCCATACTCTCAGCCCTTCCTACCATGCTCATAGAGAGTTCTTTTTCAAGAGAGCTCGAGTCTGAAGCCGATGATTATGCCTTGGCTGTGATGAAAAGCAATGGCATTGCCCTGCACTACTTTGCTGATATTATGAGCCGTTTAAGCCAAGATGAAAATGAAGATGAACCTTCACAGTACTTCTCATCTCACCCCATCACTTCATCAAGAATTGCTAAATTTCAAGAGTAAAGCAGGCTCCAGCATCTCTGTTTTGCACACTAAGGCTTCCTCCCATCTTTTGTGCAATTTGATCGCTCATATACAGGCCTATCCCCGTTCCTTTTCCCTCTTCTTTAGTTGTGACATTGGGTTTAAGCACATCTCCTATCACCGCTTCAGGTATGCCCCCTGCATTATCACACAGACTAATGCACTTTTTATCCTCTTTTTCAAAGAGTCTAATCTCTATTTTTCTCTCTTTAGTCTCATTTTCATTGAAGGCATCTTTGGCGTTATTGATAATATTTAAAATGATATGTTTAAACTCATTTTCAATTCCCTTAAGTACTAAGACGCTCTCCTGTACAATCTCAACTTCGATTGTGTACTTTATAAACTCATCTTTTACCAAAAGCAAGACCGACTCAATCGCACTCTTAGCATTAAACTCTACCACATTTTTATTGGGACGAAAAAAGGTTCTAAACTCATCCAAGGTCGTGATAAGATGCTCAATTTGAGAGAAGACCTGCTCCTTATAGTTTTGCACGTACTCCTTATCAATAACCCCCTCTTCAAAATCCATCTGCGCGATCTCTGAGAGCATGGAGATAGCATTAAGCGGCTGTTTCCACTGATGTGCAATCGCATCGATCATTTCCCCCATGGCTGCCATCTTAGACTGTTGAGCAAGCATTTTGGCCTGACGCTCTATCTCCGCATCTAAATTTCGCGTAAATCCCTCAAGTTGTTTATCGCTTTGTGCCATTATCTTCTCATGACGCGCTTCTTTCGCCTCATAAGCATGAAGTATCCGCTCAAGTAGTTCAGGCGAACACGCTTTCTCACCCCGAATCACTGATTGAATATCTTCTAATAACTCTTTTTCTTGTCGTTTCATACAAACATTATACTTCATTTTAAATATTGATTGGTTAGGATATCACATGAAATTTATTTTTGGCCCCGTGGCATCACGTCGTTTTGGAACCTCTTTAGGTATTGACCTCTCACCTGATAGCAAACAGTGCAACTTTGACTGTCTCTATTGTGAACTTGCACCAGCCGCAACGATCAGTGCCTATACCAAAGCGTACACACCTCAAGATATTTTAACAGAGCTGCGAAGTGCCCTTAATGAGCACCCCAACACCGAAGTCATCACCCTCACGGCCAATGGCGAACCTACCCTCTATCCCTACTTAAATGAACTTATAGAAGGTATCGATAAGATCAAAGAAGACAAACAGACCCTTATCCTCACCAACTCCGCTACACTCAGTGAGCCAAAAACCTATGAAAGTCTACTCAAACTCGATCAGGTCAAACTTTCCTTAGATGCAGTGAGCCTAGATGTCTTTAGAAAAATCGATAGACCTCATAATGACATCGACCTTCAAGCACTGGTGCAGAGCCTAATTAACTTCTCTCAAACCTACACAGGGCGACTCTTCATTGAGATTCTTTTTGTAAAGGGGCTAAACGACACAGATGAAGAGATTAAAGCCCTTAATGCCGTTTTAGAAAAGCTCAAATGTGAACGCATCGATATTGGTACTATCGACAGACCCCCGGCCTATCCTATCGAAGGAATTTCTTATGATAAGCTCTTTGCACTCTCGCAAGAATTTAACCCTAAGCTTCCACTCCACATAGCTTCACGCAAAGAGGTTAACTCCAAGCCCTCTTCCTACACCAATGAAGAGATCATCAACACCCTAGACAAACGCCCACTGACTATGGATGATATTAAGCTCCTTTTTGATGAAGACTCTATCCAAAGATTAGAAACACTGCTGAGAAATGAAACCTTAGCTACCAAAACCATCTCCAACATAGAGTTCTTTGTTCCCTCTTCAAATCTACAAAGAAAAAGAAACCATTAGTCTCCAAGGTGTTTTGCAAGAAGTCTATTTATTTTCATTCAACTTACCTAATCTTAAGCCAAGGTTGCCTATAATTTCGGCCTCTTAACAGTAAAACGTTAAATATTCCGGATTAGCTCAGCGGTAGAGTAGGTGACTGTTAATCACTTGGTCACTGGTTCGAATCCAGTATCCGGAGCCACTTTCAACGACACTTAATCCTTTAATCAGCGTTATCGACAAACTCATGTACAGAAGTACATTTCATTTATCTCTGCCTTGATTAAAGAATTAATTGCCATTGAAAGCAAGCTTTCATTTGAAGCATTAGGTGAGATTTAAGCCCGATAAAATTTTTACAAAGGCATAATCAGACCAAGAAATTTTCAGCCTGAATCTGGTCTAAAATCTGGAGAGGGTTACAACTATAATACATCTCTTTCAAATTATTCTCAACTTACTCTTGTAGAATAATTTAAGATTAGAGTAGAATAGGCTAAATATGCGTTTAAAGATTAATGTAAACTTTCTTATTATCATCTTTGAAGTCACTATGCTCACATTGATTTTATTCTTCTCTCTTAGAATAGTGCATCTTTATAACCAACTCAGCCTACAAGAAGCAAACCGCTTCAAAATGCTTCATAAGGCAAATATGTTGCGACATAGTTCAGATGATTTAACACATTTTGCCCGTACCTATGTAGTTACCGGAAAAATATATTTTAAAGACCGTTTTTTTGATGTACTGAATATTCGAGAAGGCAGGGTTCCTGAACCACAAGGGTACCAGAACATTTATTGGGATGTAGTAGACTTAAAGTTTCCACCCAAATATGATCAAAATGCTACTGCTAAATCACTTATAGAACAGATGAAAGAACTTCCCTATACAAAAAAAGAGTTTTCCCTATTAGCTAAAGCACAAGAAGAGTCTAATGATCTGGTCAAGCTGGAAGAAGAAGCTTTTTTTGCTATGAAAGGTCTTTATAAAGACCAAAAAGGAATCTTTACTGTACAAGCCAAATCTAACCAAGATTATGCAATAAAACTTTTGCATTCGCACAAGTACTATCAAGCAAAGAAAAAAATCATGAGCCCAATCAAAGAGTTTATAAGCTTGCTCGATAATCGAACTCATCAAAACATTCAACAAACCCTTACCTACATAGAAATTAATAAGGTAGTGATTCTTTTACTCATCGCTCTCTTCACATTGGGAAATGCCTTTGTTTATCTTTACCTAGATAAACAAAAGAAACTTCTAAAACAAAAAGATTACGAGTTGATTCAAAAGTCGAGACTAGCACAAATGGGTGAAACCATTTCAATGATTGCACATCAATGGAGACAGCCTCTTTCAGCTATCAGCGCAAGTAGCTCCACCTTGCAAACAAAAATCCATTTAGGTAAATATGACAAAGAGGCTCTCCTTGATAATTTAAATAAAATCGATTCTTTTGTTCTATACCTATCCCAGACAATAGATGACTTTAGAAATTATTTCAAACCAAACAAAGCCAAAACACTCTTTAACCTCAAACAAACCGTTGAAAACACCGTAAGACTAGCTAAGGGCATGCTTTCAAACTCACAAGTACAAATAGAAACCTCTTATACTATCCAGTCAAACATTTACAATCATGAAAACCAAATCATACAAGTTTTACTCAACCTCATTAAAAATGCTGTTGATGCCTTAGATGAGAACAAAATAGAAGAGCCAAAGATCATTATCTCCATAAATCAGAAAAAAGAATCTGTAATTTTAACAATAGAAGACAATGCTGGTGGTATACCTGAAGAGATTCAAGATAAGATCTTCGAACCTTATTTCTCAACCAAATCCAAAAATGGAACAGGACTAGGTCTTTATATGTCTAAGCAAATCATTGAAGAGTACTGCAATGGATCGTTAAATGTACATAACACCTCTATAGGTACATGCTTTACTATTTCACTTCCTCTACAAAGTAAGTAAATATCCTTACTGTTTTAGTGTGCTTTATACGCTTTAATTTGAGCCTTAAAGTACTCAACAATACTTGATTGAGGAGGGAGTTGTTCTAAGATTTATACTATTAATATTTTAACGGATGTCTTGGATGGTATATATTATATTCCCACAAAATTTGTGGGAATGAGGAGTGAGAAGAACTTGGAAATCAGTTAAGTTCTTGATCGTCATTCTTGAATTTTTGGAAGTATTTGCTCACGATTGTTCCTATAGCTATGTTATCGATTTTTGAAAAGATAACATAACTAATAGTACCGTGGAGTACAAGAATAATGATTAGACCTTCAAAGATACCAATAATTATGGTAAATTTATGCTAAGAGAAGTCTTCTATATTTTAGGGGCTAGTCCTTACTTGTCATTCAGTACGCTTTCCTTCTTTACATAAAGTATTTTGTTTCCACTTTTCAGATAACTAAGCATTAATAATTAAAATATGTTATTTTTAAATATAATATTAATAAAATATTTAATACAATTTTGTTTTTAAATTAAGGAGTTTGAATGAGAAAAGATTACTTTCGTTTTATAGTTGCTATTTTTAGTTTTGTGTTTGCTAGTGCTAGTTTTGCAGGGGGTAAACCTGTTAAATGGAGTGTTGATGATCTGCTTTTACAAGAGAATAGACCTTATGTGATTGGGCATCGTGGTTATGGGGAGAATCTTGATCCTAATGCGAGTGTTCCTATTGAGAATACCCTTGCCTCTGTACGTCGTGCTTTTAGCGAAGGCGTTCCTATGGTTGAGATTGATGTGACCGTCACCGCCGATGGAAAAGCAGTCGTGATGCATGATGATTATTTAAGTGATTACACCTGTGTTAATACCCTGAGCTATGATGAGTTAAAGTTGCGTTTACCTTATGTTCCTAAGTTATCTCAGGTCTTACACCTTGCCTCTAAATTTGCTCGGAAAGAGGCAGAAATTAGTGGTTTAGTCAATATTGAGGTTAAATCAGCCGCACCTTTTTGTGATGTGAATGATACTACTGAGCCTGCTCTTACCAAGGCGGTTATCAAAGCGGTTGAGACTACTAAAATGCACGATCAAGTTGTGATTGAAAGTTTCTCTCCTGCTCTGTTAGAGCAGTTTATTACGCAAGCACCCGAGCTAAAACGTAACCTGACTTTAAATGTCTTACAACTTTTATCGCCTGAGGCCGTGGAAGCAGCAACAGGTCTGCCTGTCGTACTTATTGAAAAAGATGTCGGATTTGGATTACAGTGGGCTGAGATTGGATCACTCTACCGTCTTCCTGGATACCGCTCAATCGAGGAGTACATTGCTGTTGCCAACCAATTAGGTGCAAAGTTTTTAACCATGGATAAACTTGTTTTTTACCAAGCAGAGCAAATCCAACCGGGGAGTGCAAGCTATCTTGTTAATCAAGCCCATCTTTTAGGTTTTGAAGTCCTTCCATACACTGTCGATACTGCAGGTGAGTGGTATCTTCTGAGCTCTTTTGGTGTAGATGGTATTATGACTAACAACATCCCAATGGCTTTAAATCAATAGATAGAGCACCTCATATTGTAAAAGGAGTTTGATCTCCTTTTACCTACTCAAAGATTTTAAAAACCTCTCAAATATCATTTTACTCAGTTAGTGCACTTGTATACAAGACCACCTGATTTCTTCCATCTGTTTTGGCTTGATACAGAGCCTTATCTGCTTTTTTAAGAATCTTGGCCACCCTTGTATCTTCTTCACTAGCAGAAGCGACTCCCATACTTACGGTAATATGAAGTTTTTCTCTGCCAATGTCAATTTCAAGTATTTCAACCATCTCTCGTATACGTGTTGCTTGTTTGATAGCATCCTCATCTTTAATGTTGATGAGAATAATAGCAAACTCTTCGCCTCCAATTCTAGCAAAGACGTCATTTTTTCTTAAAAGCGAAGAGACCTTTTTAGAAAACTGCTTAAGTACTTCATCTCCAGCAGAGTGTCCATAAGTATCATTCACCTCTTTAAACTCATCAAGATCGCACATTATGATAGTAAAGTCATCTTTTTGATGTCGGCTTAATGAGAGGAGTTTATCCCCATACTCAAAAAAAGAACGTCGGTTCATAATTTGTGTGAGCGTATCAACAGAAGCAAGGTATTGTAATTCCTTATTAGAAAGTTCCAAGGCTTCTGTCTTCTCTTTTAGAACCTCTTGTAAATGTTCTTCATTACTCCTAATCGTCTCTACCATATTGTTAAAGGTTTCACCCAGTTGGCCTAATTCATCATCTGATTTAAAATCAACCCGAGCGGTATAATCATTATTTTTAATCTTATCTGCAACGCGGGAAAGATAACGGATACCTGCGGTTAACCTTTTCGTCAAATAAAAAGTAACCACGAGCATAAAAAGATGCACAATCAATAAAATAATAAGTATCTCAACAATAAAAGCGTCCTTACTCTCTTCGAGCTCCTCTTCCATCTTGTCCACACTTGCATAGAGATTCGCTTCAGGTATGAAATAGACAAGCTTCCAGTTGTCTTTGTGAATCTTTGTATTTTCTTGCCACACATTCATACTTTTAAGATCCGTGGTATAGACGAGGTAGCTCTTCTCTTGAACCTTCACCACATTGAAGCTTTGAGGCCTGTTTTTAAAATTATGGAGCTGTTTTAAGAGGTTTGCCTCAAGGGTATTAGAGACTACTTTCACTCCCATACTTGCTTGGTTGATTTGACTTGTTACGCCGAGCCTAGAGGTATTGCCTTCACTACTTGCAAGAACATTTCCATTGGATTCAATCAAGAGTGCAAAACCTGAGTCCATTAGGCTGATCTTACTGATAATCTCTCTGACTTGCTTTAAGGTGACATCTACCCCTACTATGCCCTCAGGCCCTAAGCGATCCTTCTGCCATAGGGGTTGAAAAAAACTAATAATATGCTCTCCCGTCAAAGCATCTACATAAGGTGACGTCACGGTCACATCTGTAGTTTTAACAGGCTGTGTTTGTGGGTTTTGTTTCCACATCTTCCAATCTTGCATAATACCAGGAAAGAAAAAATCCCAAAAGTTATTCTCATTATGCCCGGGATATAACCTATCAAAGGTTTGCGCCATATCGGTATAGGGTGTACTACGAAAATAGGGCAAGCTTTTAGAACCAATATAATACATCTGAAGACTATTTTGACTACTTTCAAAAATAGCAGGTGCGATAAGGTTAAACACTAAAGTCTCATCCATTAAGGTCTGTACCTCTTTTTTTATACGGCCATCTTTTGTGTGCAGATATCCCCAGATACTACTCACGATCTTTTCATTTGGCACATGTGCATTTTGCGACCAATTTTTATCTTTATTATATATATAGGCTTGATTAAATCCTTCTATATCATTAAGTCTCTCTCCAAGTTCTTGGCGTATATTGGGATAGTCAATGAGATTTTGATTAATCTTGGCGAGGATATTAATCTCTTTGTACTTATCATTGATGAGATGCTCTATCTTTGCTGTGGTTTCAAATAGGTGTGTCTTAATATAGGTTTCATTATTGGAGATAAGGTGTGTATTGACCCGTTTAAGAGCCTGTGCTTCAAACTTATTGAAGACATGGTTAATGATAAAAAGACTTAAGAGCATAGAGCTTACAATACCGATAATACTCACAATAGATAACTTGTATCCAAAGTATTGTTTCTTTAAAAGTAAATTCTTGACATAAAACATCATGATCCTATCTTCATAATACGTCAGTTTCTTTTACAAAACTTCTGCCTACAATTGTCCTTTAAATCCTCACCCATTCATTACTTAATACTATATCATAAATATAACCATATAAATCAATTGAAAAGACTTCTTGCTATATCTCTTATTCCATCTTACATGTAAATTAGTATAGAAAATTTTTACTAAAAATTAAAAACCTGAGTATTATTTAGCATAAAAAATTTATGATCTGGTGATAAAATAGGCTCGTTCTTTAGAAGTTAAAATCTAAAGGAGAGTCCAATATATAAAGGGGTTTTAGCTATTACCACATACCTTGTGGTAATAAAAAATAGGTGAGAAGGAAGCAGTTAATTAAGTTCTTGATCGTCATTTTTGAATTTCTGGAAGTATTTACTAACAATTGTTCCAGTAGGCATATTTTCAATCTTTGAGAAAATCACATAACTAATAATACCGTGAATAACGAGCACAATAATTAGACCTTCAAAAATACCAACTTTAAATACCAATCCAGCACATACGGTTGCCAGCAGTACAGCATACGGTCCAAATACAGCTGTGTGTAACAAGCCCAAGAACATTTTAATACCAACAAATGACATAATGATCGCCAAAGCAAAGTAAGGTAAATAATGTAAATATTGAGAGTTGAATACAAAGAATGTAATTAAAATACCAATCACCAATACCGACAGTTTTGTATACGCACCTGCAAGACGGTTTGTTGATGACTTTGCCAAACCATCAAGGTTTGTCATACCGCCAAAGAAACTAGCACCCATGTTAGATACCCAAATGGTAAACAAAGAGTTGTTTGAATTAGATGGACGATTTAAAGGATCAATCTTTTCAATAGCCGCATTACTCATTACCTGCTCGATAACATCCACTACAGACAGCATCAAGGCAAAGAAAATCGCATAGACCCATAAGTACAGTGAATCAAAATTCGGAATAGGCAAGGCAAGCGTGAAAGCAACATCTTTTACATCAAGCATCTTTACATCCACAAAGATAGAAGCCACGATACCATATACAATCAATGTAAAGTACGGTAAGGCTGGTTTTGTATCTTTAAACATTTTAAATAACACAAGAAAAATAACTGCACCCACAATAGAAAGAGCAATGATTAGAATACGTGCATCCGTAAAAAAATCTCCTTCTACCGCCATACCTGCTGGTAACATCCATAAATAGGGGAGAAACTTAAGCGCAATTTTTAAACCAATCCCAGCCAATAGACCTTCAACTAGGTACGATGGAACTGCCATCAATAGATAACGTTGCCAGTTAAACTTCCATATTATCGCTTGAAACAGGGCCGTCATAAAAATGATAAAGGACATATTTTCCATTCCAAAGGTTGCAACTCCCATTGCAAGGATTGGGGCCAAACCTGCTGCAATTCCAGGAGCTCCAATATAGTTACCTGGACGAAACATAGCAAATACAAATGCTATAAAAGAGGCAAAAGCAACCGTTGCCAGTCCTACTTGAATAGGGTAATCTGACATCAAGGCGATACCAATAGATAATGGAATCGCCATTGTTGCCGTAATCACACCAGCTGAGAGATCGCGTCCAAGATATTCCTTTCGAAATGCGGCAGAACCGTGATCAATGTTTTGGTTTTCGTTAATATTTACATTTTCCATGTTTTATTATACCTTTCTTTTTTTCCTAAGATTGACATTCATGTTCATAACAAATATCATATCAACTTTACTTAGAGGCAAGATTAAGCCGCTCAATAAAAATGATATTGCGTTCTTCTGTATAAAACAGAGGAAGTAAAGGCTTAGCCTTTAACTGCTGCTTCGTTTTACCACCTCATTGTCTCTACAGAACCTAGTAATCTTCTCTTCAAAGTCCATCTGTGACAAGAAACTCTAACTAGCTCTTAAATCAAAAATATTTCATTTAAACTTACAGAAGGAATTATTATCTATATTTTTAGAAGTTTCCTGAAAATCTTACACGAATAAACAAACATGTTACTTATGTAAACATATTACAAAATAAATGTTTCATTATTACACATAAATATATTTTAATGTGTACCTATTTAAATCTGAATTAATACTAAATTCAGATACAAACGAAACATGTTTCATTTATACACATACAACTCTACTACCAATGCATAGCTAAGCTAAATTTTTAAGCCTTTAGTTGAAACTAATAAGCTATTTTTGTTTTTCTTAAATATATAGAGTAGTTTGAGCAGCTTATTTTATTCTCTTGTCATCCAATTACACTCTGCACAACAAAAATATTCATTTATATAACTATGATTGCTATCACTCTTTTAAAGAGAATATTATGATAAATCAAAAATTTAGGTTTATAGGGAAGCTAATTATCTTTTTTAGTCTTTTTAATTGTTGCAGTTTTGGGGCTAAATCTACTTAATTTTAAGTTTTAGAAAATAAACTAAACTAAAAAACACATATTAAAATATCTATTATCTTATTAACAATTCATCTCATAATACTCATTTAAGAATAGCCGCACATAAATTTAATATATTATTTTATGTTTTTTTAGACACAGAAAAAGTATTTATTAATCTTTTTTTTAACTTTCAATCTACTCTTTTTTTATTTATTGCCTTTAATTTTAGGCTCTCCTATAATTTCGGAAGTTTTAAAAATAAAGGAAAAACAGATGAAGTTGAAGAGATTAATTACGAGTGCAAGTGCCTCTGTTACATTAGCAGCTAGTCTATTTGGTGCGACTTGGGACGCTTCAAAGGTCTATACAGATGGTATGCAAGCTGAATATAATGGAAAAGTATATAAGGCAGCATGGTGGACACAAGGTGATGCACCAGGTACTCAAAAATGGGGGCCATGGAAACTAATCCATGGTGAAGTTCAAGAAGAGAGTACTTCCACATGGTCAGCATCCAAAGTCTATACCCAAGGGATGAAAGCCCAATATAATGGGATCACCTATATTGCTTCATGGTGGAACAAGGGAAGTATCCCAGGGAGTGAAACATGGGGACCATGGAAAAAAGTCAATACAGATGATTCCATTACCCCGACCGAACCTGTCGATCCGATTGTTCCTGTTGAACCTAGTAACCCGACTGAGCCAATTACGCCAACTGATCCTGTTGAACCAAGTAATCCAACAGAACCAAGCCAACCTGTTGAGCCTAGTAACCCAACTGAGCCGACCATTCCAACAGATCCTGTTGATCCCATTGTCCCTGTTGAGCCTACTGAGCCTAAGCCTTCAACAGATTCAACACAGATGGTGCGTGGAACCTATTTTGTTGAGTGGGGAGTCTATGGTAGAAACTTTCATGTTGCAGATATTCCTGCTGAAAAGTTAAGTCATATTCTTTATGGATTTATCGCTATTTGTGGACCGAATGATTCACTTCAGCAAGCTAATGGACAAGGCTACTCTGCCCTTGTTTCTCAATGTTCTACAAAACAAGATTATGAGGTGACTATACATGATAAATACGCTGCCCTTGAGAAGTCCTATCCAGGTGACAAATGGGATGACCCTATCCGTGGAAACTTTGGACAGCTTATCAAGCTAAAAAAAGAGCAACCACACCTTAAAATCATGCCTTCTATCGGAGGATGGACGCTTTCTGATCCATTTTTCACTATGGCTGCTAGTGCTGAGCATAGAAAGACTTTTGTTGACTCGGCAGTCGCCTTTATCAAGAAGTACGACTTCTTTGATGGTATCGATATCGATTGGGAATTTCCAGGTGGTGGCGGTTCAAACCCTGCCCTTGGCTCAGCGGAAGATAAAGAACACTACACACTCTTAATGCAAGATTTACGTGCAGGTTTAGATGCACTTAGTGTTCAAACAGGTAAAACTTATGAGCTTACTACGGCCATTGGAACGGGTAAGAAACTGATTGGACAGGTAGATTATTCAACTGCGCAAGAGTCACTTGATTATATCTTTATGATGAGTTATGACTATTATGGAGCATGGAATGGTGTAATCGGGCATCAAACGGGTCTGTATGCTGCGGCCAATGAGAAAATGCAAAGCTTTAATGTAAATGACTCGGTCAATGCGATGTTAGCCCAAGGGGTTAATCCTTCTAAGCTCGTTGTCGGTGTCGCCAAATATGGCCGTGGCTGGAAAAATGTAAGTGGTATGAGTGGAAGTGACTTCTCTCTTGCTTCTGGAAATGGCGCGATTAAAGGAACCTGGGAAAATGGTATCTTAGATTACAAAGATATCGCAAGCAACTACTATAATGACAACACGCAAAGCGGTATGGGTGGATTTGAGTACTTTTATGATGAGACAGCCCAAGCTGCTTATCTTTATAATGACACGAGTAAAGAGTTTATCACCTTTGATAATGTTCGCTCGGTTAAGGCCAAGGGAGAGTATGTTAAAGAACATCAACTGGGTGGTCTCTTCTCATGGGAGATTGACGCAGACAATGGTGATATTGTCAATGCCATGAATGAGGGACTTGAATAAGCCCTTTGGCTACCTTCTTCACAGAAGGAGCCATTCTTTAAACAAAAGCAGTAAAATGACGATATATCTTTATGATAGCATCGAGCACCTCAAAGCAACTCTCACTACTATTCCCCAATGCTTCAAAAACGATGGAAAAGCTCCTTCAGCATGCAACACCTGAACAGTTAGAGACACTTTCGCAAGCGAAAGATCTTAAAGCAGTACTTACACAACTGATGAATGATACCCTAGATACAAGCAAATCAAACAAAATCATCCTAGATATCTTACAAAACTCTACTATCTTCAAAGAGCTCGGTAGTTTCCCCCAGGAGTTAAAAGCCCTTATCCAACAGCTTCAAAATGAAGCTCCTGCTAATTCAAAATTAGAAAAACTTTTACAGACATTTAAACTTTCCTTGCTTGATATTTCAAAAATCGATTCACTTTCTCTTAAAGACTTTATCAACAATTCAGGTCTTTTTTTAGAGTCCAAACTTACTCAAAAGCCTGATCCGATTAAAGCCATACTAAATTCACTACAAAGCCTTCAAAGCACTCTAATACAGAGTCAAGAAAAGGGTCTTGAACCTATTTTAAACAAGATACAAAACCTACTGCAAAGCCCACCTGATCTGACAAAACAGAGTGAATTCCAAGCCTTAAAAAACTTACAAAAAGAGCTTCCTCCGCTTCTAGAGAGTCTTAAAACCCTCTCAAAAGGAGCCGATCTGCTCTTTTCCAAAACCCTACAAAACCTGGTCACTAAGCTTGAACTTTTTAGCGCACCACAAGAGACAAGCAAGCCTTTTTCTCTTAGCCAGATTCAACAGAGTATGAATAGTATTATGGATGAACTACGCCTCAGTGCCAAAGCACAGAGCAAACCCCTTCTAAGCGCTTTAACATCCATAGCAACTAAGATAGAGGGAATTATCAAAGAAAATCCAAGTTTAGCGCTATTAAAAACCTTAGCCACGCACTTGCAAGATCTGGATTTAAATACCCTCAAACCCGATGAGATGAAAACCCTACAAGGTCTCATCCAAGAGAGTAAAACCCTCTCACAAATGAAGTTTGAAGCCATTGAACTTCTTAAACCTGAAGATTTAAACCTCTTTTTTACGAAACTGAGCGAGGCACTTGCTCCACTGAATACCACTGCCTCTAAAAGTATCTTAGATATCATTGAGAAGATATTAAGTTCGCTTAAACAACCCCAGCAAGCCTTTGAACAACAAGGCCTCTCAAAAGAGATTAAAAACTGGATTAGTAACTTTGAAAAAGAGCTCTCTAAAGCTGATCCCCTCTTTTCTAAGCAGCTACAAACCCAGCTCGATAAGATTAGCCAACTCACCTCGACTTCACTTGAAAGCAAGGTGCTTGAACAGAGCCTTCACAAGGATATGAAGCTAGCACTTTTAGGCTTAGAAAAAGAGCTTGGCCTCAACCCCTCAACGCATAACACTGAACTTATGAAATCGGTTGATAAACTATTGATGCAAGTAGAGTATTTTCAACTGGTTTCACATCTCTCCAATACCCCCTCTCTTTACCTTCCCTTTCATTGGGAAGGACTTGAAAATGGTCAACTTAACTTTAAAAACCAAAAAGAGGGTTGTGCTTATTGTGAGATTGACTTGGAGTTAAAGGCTTACGGAAAGCTCAATATCATCTTACAACTCTTTGATGATAACCAACTCAATATGATGATTTATACTCAAAAAAAAGAGCTTCAAGAGGCTTTTCAAAACAATCTCAAGAGCTTAAGATCAGCGCTAAACTCGGTCAATATCATGCCACGAAACATCCGCTTGCTTGAACTCGACAAACAAAACCATGACAAGAACCCTTACGGAAATGGTGAGAAACTTGATGAACTGGGTTTTGAGGTAAAGGGATAAGATGGCCAAAAGTGAAAAAGTAATCAAAGCCGCCGCGCTTAAATATGAAAAAGAGAAGAAATCTGCGCCAAAAGTAGTCGCAAAGGGTAAGGGAGAATCGGCTCAAAAGATTATAGCCATTGCCAAAGAGAACAATCTCCCTATCCGTCAAGATGAGGACTTAGTGGAATTGCTCTCGAAGGTAGAACTCAACAAAGAGGTGCCTGAAAACCTCTATAAGGCCGTGGCAGAGGTCTTTGCCTTTGTCTATAAAATGACCAGCGATAAACGCGAGGTCAACACGGAGATTACAGATTAATCTTTGCGTTTCATATACTTATAGACCCCATACAGTGCCCCCAGACCTAAGCCCAAGAGCGCAATATAAACCTGTTGCATTAAAAAGTCATTATCCATACTATCTCCTTGATAGCTGAAATTATAACAAGTCTAGCTAAAGTAAAGAACTACTCTCTAACGACCACAAGTTCGATCTGTCAGTGGTTCATATACATAATTTCCCTCAACCATATTCTGAGTATAAACATGGGCAATGCATGAACGTACATCCGCATCATCTGTTTGTGTAAAATCACTGATAAACGCTTCTAAATTAATATCTTCTGAATTTGGTGGCGTTTGGCTACCAGCACTACCATTATACTGACCATAGGTTTTTAAAGCTTCATAAACGGCTATAGCTGAATTGTAAGTATAATTAATTCCTGCACCAAGAGAGCCTCGTGAACCTCCTTCACCATACTCCTCTTCCAAGTGCCACTCACGTGCCTCACACGAAGCTACCCCATCAGTACCCTCATCACTATGTCCACGAGCTAAGGTCTCTTTCATACATGCTTGGTGTGAATACGAATCAGCCAAAGAGTGAAGATAGATACCCAAAGCCACTAAACTTCCCTCTTTCACATCTTTATACCCTGAACCCGGTTGTGCCACACAAGGCACTGTTGTGCTACTAAATGCGTCCACCTTATTTCCTGCTACTGCCCATGACTCTAGCTCACTCACTTCATAGGTACATTCGCCATAATAATTACACGTGTCAGCATCTATCCCATCTGCATAATAATCTTCACCATAAGCATTAACACTAGGTCTGCGTCCCCAATGGAAGAAACTCGCTTGTGCCACTAGCTCAGGCTCAAGATCATCTTGGTATCGTACCGTTCCTAAGATAGAAGGTAGCGTTCCATCATTAACTAAGCTAGCATCATTAATTGCATCTTCACATGAAGTGGTATTGAGTGTTGAAGGAAAGGTATCAACCGCATTTGATGCCAGAGCAACTTCATTCGCATCCTCATAGCTGTAACCTGCTGCCATCGCAAGTACCTGTGTTAACTCATAATGGAAGGTACTATGACCCGAATCAACGACTTTATCTTTACTTTTACGTGAATCTTCTGAATAAGCATACAAAGATGCACCTGTTGTTAAAATGGCCGCGGCCACTACGCTCTGTAATTTTTTGTACATTTCATTTTCCTCATTTAAAAATATGAAGAAATATTAAAAAAAATTCATAAACATTTCATAAACAAATATGAAATATTACAATTGGGTATCAATGCAGATAAAGTGTTTTCCTTGAAAATACCTGTATTTTAAGTCATATCCATGTTTTTTAATCAACTCAAGACTCACAAAGAGACCCAGTCCCATACCTGAGCCCTCTTTACTCTCACGTTTAAAGGGCTGTGCATAACTCAAAAAGTTTTCCTTTAAAGGAGCTGCCTCATTGATAATAAAGATCTTTTCACCACGCACACATAAAGAGGCTTCACCTGTAGTAGAGTATTTGATGGCATTATCAATGAGATTTTGTAAAGCCGAGCAGAAGAGCGTAAAGTCCACCTCTAAGGTCTGCTCTTTAACATTATGCTTGAGTTCATTTTCCAAGCTCAAAAGATCACTCACCTCATCCACAATATCAATAAGCGCATAGCGTTTTCTATCAAGCACTAAACCATCCGAGGTAATCGCGTCAACCTCTTGCAGTTTTTTGAGATGTTGTTGCATCTGTAAGAAGATATTAGAGAGTGTCTGTTTGTCATTTCCCTGAACATCTAGCATTGGGGTTAAGATCTTACCTCGGGTCAAAGGAGTGTTGAGTTCATGCATGATGGTCTTAAGCAGAAGTGCCCTTCCATTTTGCAAGGCCTCAATCTTTTGCACCGATTCATGAAAGGCGTTAGCCACCATAGAGACCTCATCGGTTTTACTACTTTGCGTATTAATGTCTTTGGCCCCTTTAGAGTAGCGAATAATCTCTTCATAAAGCCGTTTGAGTGGTTTAATAGAACGTTCAATATAGCGATAGATAAAAAACAGTCCCACAAGCAGAGCACAAAGGGCTAAAAGTACGTAGAGCTTATACGCAGGTGCCTTATGTGTGTTTTGCACCCAAAAGACTTTTTCATTGATAATAAACTTATAAAAATTAAAATGTTCATAAACGTACATCTCAATATTACCTGATTGAAAGGCAGAGCGAATCACAGGATCAAGTAGAAGATACTTCCCCTCCTCTTGCACCTTTTTTATCAGAGTGCTATCGGGCTCAATAAAGCCCTCTTTATGAAGAAACAGACGCAATTTTTTTGGCGTTTTGTAGAGTTCTTGATGGGCCTTATACAAGGGGATAGAGCGTAAAACTTCCTCTTTCTTACTCATATAGATCAAGATAATTATCAACAAAAGACTTGTCAGTACTAACAAAAATGCCGAGAAAGCACCTAAAACTCGGGTCTTAAATACTAGCGAATTCATCTGAAAAGCGATATCCAACTCCTCTTATGGTCTGTATATAGATAGGATTACTCAGATCAGGTTCAATCTTTTTACGCAAACGACCAATAAGTACATTAATACTCTCTACCCCACTGTCAAAACGGTGTTTGGAGATTGAGTTGGCAATATCCATACGTGAAATGGCTTGATTGGCATGATCATACAAAAGCTTAAAGATCTCATACTCCGTCAAGGTCAACTCGACTTTTTGATCTTTAAAGTAGAGCTGAGAGCAAGTGGTGTCAAAATAGAACAAGCTCTTACTCTCGCTCTCATCAGGTTCACGTTTGATTAGAAGCTTGATGCGTGCAAGCAGCTCTCTTGTATCGTAAGGTTTAGGAAGGTAGTCATCCGCCCCATTTTCTAGGGCATAGAGTTTATCTTCTATACCTGAGCGTGCACTGGAAATAATAATAGAAGCCGTACAAAAGCTTCTAATCTCTGTACATAAGGCTAGACCATCCATATCAGGAAGCGTTAAATCCAAGATAATAACACTCACACTCTCTTTGCGTAAAAATCCCAAAGCTGAGTAAGGGTGATTAAAATGAATCACCTCATAATACTCACTCAAAAACCGCTTTAACAGCCCAGCGATCTCTTCATCATCTTCAACTAACAGTACCTTTTTCATTCACTTCCCTAAAATAGAACCTTTTGTGGGCGAATCATATCATAAGATGTTAACCAAGGATTAACACCCCTTAAGGCTGAAACCATTGCAACTGTTCTCTAAGCTTCACCACCTCACCCACGACGATAAGCGCAGGTCTTTGCATCCCTTGACTCTTTTGCACGATATTTTCTAAGGTACCCACAACCACCTCTTGATCCTTACTCGTTCCCTTAGAGATCACTGCAACTGGGTAGTTTTTATCTTTTCCAATCTGCATCAGTTTGTGTGCAATCTTTTCTAAATGGTGCAGTCCCATTAAAAAGACCAAGGTATCATCGTTTTTAAGACTCTGCCAAGGGATTTGAGAGACCTCTTTATCGGGTGACTCATGCCCTGTCACGACTCTAAATGAGACCGCAACCCCGCGATGTGTAACCGGAATACCCGCGTAAGCAGGTACGGAAATAGCTGAGCTAATACCAGGAATAATCTCAAAATCAATTCCCTTCTCTCTTAAAAAGATGCCCTCTTCTCCCCCACGGCCAAAGACAAAAGGATCACCCCCTTTTAAACGGACAACATTCTCATTTTCAAGAGCTTTTTGATAAATGAGTTCATTGATCTCACCTTGGGGCATGATATGCTTATCTTTCTCTTTACCCACATAAACAAATTCACATCCATTTTTTGCTTCTTTGAGTATCTCAGGGTTTGCTAAATTGTCATAGATTACCACATCTGCTGCCTTAATGACACAAAGGGCTTTAATAGTTAATAACTCTAAGTCTCCAGGACCCGCGCCTGTTAAATAAACCTTAGCCATTATCACACGCCTTTATAAAATCTTGTGCTTTTTGATCCAAGGTTTTCATACGCTCTTTACCCTTTGGAAGACTTTTTCTTAGGGTCTTCATCTCTTCTAGAAAGCTTGATACATTAGAAGGAATCAGTCTTTTAAGATAGTGCTTAAAGTGCTTAGCAAAGGCAGGTGATGCACCCCCTGTTGAAATGGCAATGGTCAAGTTCTCTTCTTTGATATATGAAGGAAAGATAAAGTCACAATACTCAACAGAGTCAACCGCATTACACAAACACTTATACTGTTTTGACTCTTCATAAATTGCTGCTTGTAAGCCTATATCATCCACCGCTACCACTACCATCGCCATTGCTTCAATATCGCCTTTTTTATAGGCGCGTTTTTCTATCTTGAGCTGATGTTTTTGAGCAAGTGACTCCATAGCATCGCTAATTTCTAAGGCAATGATAGAGATCTCTAGCGTAAAGTCTAAAAGCCTTTCTAACTTCTCTAAGGCAATCTTTCCTCCACCTACAAGCAGTACCTTTTTATGCTGGAGCTGTACAAATGCAGGGAAATAGCCCATAAAAATCCTTTTTTTATTAAGCAAATAATAACATAGGCATGCTAAAATACCCCAAAAAAGGTGCTTAATATATGAACATAGGCATAATCGGATGCGGTTGGTTAGGCAAACCTTTGGCAAAATATTTAGCACAAGACCATACGGTTACCTGCTACACAAGAGAGGCACTTTCTACCAGCTTTTGGGATAATGAACTCTTTATCATTGCTATCTCTACCAAAGATAACTACCTTCAAAGCCTTCGTGATTTTTTAAGTCATATCCCTTCTCATGTACCTATTATCTTCACCTCATCGACCTCAGTCTATAAGGAGTATGATAAGGAGGTAGATGAGAGCTCTGTTATTAGCATCAAAAGCCTACAAAAGGAGGCTGAAGAGCTGATCCAAAACAGTACGCACCCCCTTTTAATTCTGCGTTTAGGCGGCTTAATGGGAGAGGATAGAATAGCGGGTAAATGGAAATCAACAAAGATATTTTCTGACTCACCTGTCAACTATATTCACCTAGATGACCTTATCCAGATCATATCTAAGCTCATTAAAAAAAGAGTCTCTAAGGGGATTTATAATCTCGTCGCACCCCAACACCCGATGCGCTCACAGGTTCATCAAAAAAATGCCAAACACTTTGGCTTTGAGTTAGGAAAATTTAAAGGCATCTCACATAGAATAGTCAACTCAAATAAAATCATTAAAGAGCTCAACTACACCTTTATCCATCCTAACCCCTTAGAATTTTGGACTTAGCTATAATGGCGTCCATGATCTATAAACTTTCCCTTTTCATCTTACTTTTAACTACACCTCTACTTCCTGCCACCCCTTATGCAGGTGTTCCCTTATGGGCATGGGTCTCTATCTTTATGAGTGTGCTCTATGCCTTCATGCTCATTGTTTATATACAAAATTCATGGGATGAAAAAGATGGATAAGGGCTTATTAGGTAGTGAGGGGACGCTCTTTATCCTTGTCTATCTTTTCTCACTCATTGGCGTAGGCGTCGTGGGGCTTTTAAAGTCAAAAGAGAAGAGCATGAGTGACTTCTACCTAGGTGGTAGTGGTTTTGGTGTAGGAATCTTGTTTTTAACCATGTATGCCACCCAATACAGTGGAAACTCCCTCATCGGTTTTGCGGGTTCAGCCTATCGAAATGGGTGGTTCTTTCTAGTCTCTTTTACCTTTATGATTGCCATTGTGGGTGGGTATATGCTTTATGCACCTAAGCTTTATCGCCTGAGTGTACAGCACCGTTTTATTACCATCGGAGATTATATTCGCCATCGTTATGAAGATAAGTTTTTAACCTACCTTATCGTGGGTATTGGTATCTTAGCCCTTTCAAACTATATGCTTACCAACCTCAAGGCCATTGGCTATATCTTGAATTATGTTACAGGTGGCTATATCGGTTTTACCGAGGGGATTATTGCTATGGCCATCATTATGGTGGTGTATGAGAGTTTAGGAGGCATGCGCTCAGTAGCCTGGACTGATGCTATTCAAGGGGTATTGCTCTTAGCGGGTGTACTTATCATCTTTGTCGTCATCTGGTTGCATTACGGTTCACTTTCTTCGAATGAAGCCCTCTTACTTCAAGTGAAGTCCGACTTTTTCAGGCTTCCCTTACTTGAAGATAAGATACGCTGGATTAGCATCCTTATTATGATCTTTTTTGGAATCTCTGTTTACCCTCAAGCCATACAGCGTATCTACGCAGCTAAAGATTCCCGCACCTTAAAACGTTCCTTTCAACTCATGATTATCATGCCACTACTCACGACCCTACCGCTCATTATCATTGCCATTATCGGTGCGGCCCATTTTCCTGAACTTAACAAGCAAGGCTCAGAGCAAATTATCTTGTTGATGCTCTCTAAACTTAGCTCTATCGAGGGGATGCGCTATATCATCATCCTCTTTATCGCTGCAGCTATTGCGGCTATTATGTCTACCGTTGATTCGGCCATGCTAGCAATCGCCTCACTTTTCACCCAAGATATCTACCATCAGCACAAACCTCAAGCCTCCCAAAAGGAACTCACTTATGTGGGTAAAAGCTTTTCATGGCTGCTTATGGCAGTGATGGTCTATCTTGCCATTACCCTTCCCTCAACCATCTGGTGGCTTATTCAAATCAAGCTAGAGCTGCTCTGTCAGATTGCTCCAGCAGTAATGCTCGGGGTTCATTTCAAACAGATTAAATCCAGCTCAATTTTGTATGGTCTGCTTTTTGGTTTAGGCTTTACTCTGCTCTTTTTACTCTCTAGTTTACCCAACAAACCCCTTGGCTTTCATGCTGGTGTTATTGGCCTAAGCTTAAACGCCTTAGTTATATACCTACACCATGGTTTATCTTCAAAAAAAGTGCTACAATAATACTAAATAGCTTATTTCGGGGGAAAGATGCTTATTATCCGCACTGTTTTACTCTTTGCATTTTTCTTAACCCTTTCTCAGGCTAAAGAACTTAATTTTACACCACAGGAGCAGGCCTTCATCCAAGCCCATCCTGTTTTACGCGTGCAAAATGAGCGTTCTTGGGCACCTATCGACTTTCGAGAGAACGGGCATGAAAGAGGTTACGCCGTTGATTACATCAAGCTTTTAGCTTCTAAGGCAGGTTTTAAGCTGAAGTTTTATCCTGGTCGTTCTTGGTCAGCTTACTTAAAGATGCTTCAAGAAGATCAACTTGATCTTATCTCAAGTATGAAAATTACTCCTCAACGTCAAAACTATGCCATTTTCACTGAAGAACACATCTTAGAACTCTACAACAGTATCTTGCAACATAAGGACACAGCATACTCCTCTATGAAAGAGTTAGAAGGGAAACGTGTCGCCGTTGTCAAAGGGTATTATCAAGAAGAGCTTTTCAGACTGCACTATCCAAAAACAGAACTTATTTTTGCTAAGAATACTCACGAGGCAATGCAGTTTGTTATAGAAGGTAAGGCGGATGCAACCATCGAGTACCACTCGGTCTTATACTATAATATTTCCCGTTACTTCTTTACAGACCTACATGCCATTGTCCTTGCTGAGAATCCTCATTTTACCTCAGCCAAACAGTATATCGCCATACGAGATGACTACCCTCTTTTAAAAAGTATCTTAGATAAGAGTATGCGCTCACTCACGCACAAAGAGTTACACCAGATCCGAGAAAAATGGATTACTATTATTAAAGACAGACATATTAAACTTAATAAAGAAGAAGAGAACTACCTGCGTCAAAAAAAGCGTCTGCGTTTTTGTAGCGATCCCGACTGGCTTCCTATTGAAAGAATACGCTCAGGTGAGCACATCGGTATTGCAGCCGACCTACTGCATAAAATATCTGATAAGATGAATATTCGTTTTGAGCTTGTACCCACTCAAAGTTGGGCGCAAAGCCTTAAGTATCTAGAGCAAAAGAGGTGTGACTTTTTAAGTTCTGTTATCCGTACTGATGAGCGTGAAAAGAGTATGGACTTTACCTCCTCATATCTAGATATGTCCTTGGTCATTAGCACCAAATCAGACACCTTTTTTATCAGTAGTTTAAAAAACCTAAAGGACAAAAGCATCGGTGTGGTTGAGAACTATGCTTATGAGCAGCTCTTAAAACGAGACTACCCTGATGTTAAGTTGGTTAAGGTCAAGAGTATATATGATGGCTTAAAAAAGGTTGAAAATGGGGAGATTCATGCCTTTGTTGATACCTTAGAAGCCACCTCTGAACAGTTAAGAACCAACTCCTTTTCTTCTATAAAGATATCAGGTAAACTTGAAGAAAAAGTAGCCCTTAGTTTTGGCGTACTCAAGGGAGAGTACCTGCTTTTTGACATTCTTGAAAAGGGACTTGAGAGCCTCTCCTTACGTGAGAAAAAAGAGATTTATGACAAATGGGTCTATGTGAGTATTGATAAGACTGACTACTCGTTGATATGGAAGATTCTCCTTGCAATGTTTATACTTGGGCTATTTTTCCTCTATCGCTATAAGATGACACTCAACTACAACACCCAACTCTTAAAAATTAACACCGAACTTGAAAAGCTCAACACCCAACTTCAAGAGCTCTCTGAAACTGACCAACTCACCCAACTCGCCAATAGAAGGTACTTAGACATTAGTCTCAGTAAAGAGATTAAGCAGGCACGTCGTTATCAGAGTCATCTATGCATTATCTTAATTGACATCGACTTCTTTAAGAAGGTCAATGATAACTTCGGTCATCCAACAGGAGATCGAGTCTTAAAAGAGCTCGCTAAACTTTTAAAAGAGAACTCAAGAGAGGTAGACACCGTAGGAAGATGGGGAGGAGAGGAGTTTTTAATCATTCTTCCCCAAACGGATCTAACCCACGCTACCACCATGTGTGAAAAGCTTCAAACCAAGATAAAAGAGCATGACTTTGAACTAGACCATACCCTTACAGCAAGCTTTGGGATTAGTCAGTTTCAGCCTAATAGCGATGATGAATCTTCCTTTTTATCGCGGGTAGATGCCAACCTTTATGAGGCAAAAGAGAGAGGTCGAGACCGCATTGTCACCTCTTAGACTCGCCCTTAAAAAATTTCACTAATTTATAAGTTAATATAATACAAATCTAATTAAGACCATAATTGTCTTATATAAGCTTTAATTGTTTAAAAGCTGTAAAGGAGTTTGTATGTCAACTCAGATAGATAGCCTTTTAGAACAAGAGTATGCCCTTGGCTTTGAAACTGATATACAAAACGACCAAGCACCTCTCGGTCTTAATGAGGATATTATCCATTTTATCTCGAAGAAAAAAGAGGAGCCTGAGTGGATGTTGCAGTGGCGTCTTAAAGCCTTTAGAAAATGGGAGAAGATGGATGAGCCTCAATGGTCAAGCCTACACTATCCGCGCATCAACTACCAAGCTATCTCTTACTACTCCGCGCCCAAACAAAAAATCAACTCCTTAGATGAAGTCGATCCACAGATCTTAAAAACCTATGAAAAGTTAGGCATCCCGCTTGAAGAGCAGAAGCTTTTAGCCGGAGTAGCCGTGGACGCCGTCTTTGACTCGGTCTCAGTCAAAACCACCTTTAGTGAGCAGCTTGAAGCATTAGGGATTATCTTCTGCTCTATCTCAGAGGCCATTAAAAACCATGCTGAGTTAGTACAAAAGTACCTTGCCTCAGTAGTACCCATTGGAGACAACTATTTTGCCTGTTTAAACGCAGCGGTTTTTACCGATGGTACCTTTGCTTACATCCCTCCTAATGTTAAATGCCCAATGGAGCTTTCTACCTATTTTCGCATCAATGCTCTTAACTCAGGTCAGTTTGAAAGAACCCTTATCATTTCTGATGAGGGTTCTTATGTCTCCTATAATGAAGGCTGTTCTGCGCCCATGCGAGATGAGAATCAGCTTCACGCGGCTGTAGTTGAACTTGTTGCCTTAAAAGATGCCGAGATTAAATACTCCACCATTCAAAACTGGTACCCAGGCGATAAAGAAGGTAAAGGTGGGATTTATAATTTTGTCACCAAACGGGGTAAATGTTTAGGCGACAACTCCAAGATATCATGGACACAGGTAGAGACAGGCTCGGCTATCACATGGAAGTACCCTTCGTGTATCCTGCTAGGAGACAACTCCAGAGGAGAGTTCTACTCTGTGGCCATCACCTCCTTAGCCCAACAAGCCGATACCGGCTCAAAGATGATTCATTTAGGCAAAAATACCAGCTCTACCATCATCTCTAAGGGTATCTCCGCCATGAAGGGAACTAATGCCTACAGAGGACTCATTAAGATACGCCCACAAGCACACAAGGCCAGAAACTTTACCCAGTGTGACTCCTTGCTCATAGGCAGTGAGTGTGCCGCTCACACCTACCCCTACTTAGATATCAAAAACCCCAGCGCACAGGTCGAACATGAGGCCACCACCTCAAAGATATCCGATGAGCAGCTTTTTTATGCCCAGAGTCGGGGTCTGTCTGAGGAGCAAGCTGTTTCACTCATTGTAAATGGTTTTTGCAAAGAGGTTTTAAACCAACTTCCTATGGAGTTTGCCGTCGAAGCCAAAGCGCTTTTGAGTATCAGTTTAGAAGGGAGTGTAGGATAATGTTAAGTATTCAAAACCTAGATGTTAGTATTGCTGGGAAAGAGGTGCTAAAGGGGCTTGACTTAGAGCTAAAAGCGGGTGAAGTCCACATTATCATGGGGCTTAATGGAACAGGAAAATCTACCCTCTTAAAAGCGATAGCCGGTTCGTATGAGACCAGTGCTCAAGGAGAGATTAACTTTAATGATGAGAACATTATAGAACTCACAGCCGATCAACGTGCAAGCAGAGGCATCTTTATGAGTTTTCAAAACCCCATTGAGATACCCGGTGTCAATACGATCTACTTCTTAAAAACCGCTATCAATGAACAGCGAAAAGCCCGAGGAGAAGAGGAAGTAGCCTCACCTCTATTTATGAAGACCCTTAAAGAGAAAATGGAATTTTTGCAGATGGATAAGTCTATTCTGCAGCGTTCTGTGAATGTTGGTTTCTCAGGTGGCGAGAAGAAAAAATCAGAGATTTTACAGATGATGATGCTCTCACCCAAGCTTATCTTACTTGATGAGATTGACTCAGGCTTAGACATTGATGCCCTTAAGTCTGTGGCCAAGGGGATTAATGCTCTCGTCTCAAAAGATACAAGCATACTCATTGTCACCCACTACAATCGACTCTTAGAGTATGTTAAAGCCGATCGTGTCCATATCTTACATGAGGGGAAAATTGTCAAAAGTGCAGATGCTTCCTTGGCAATGGAGCTTGAGCAAAAAGGATATGAAGATGTACTTGCCTCTTCATAAACATCTTGAAAGATCATCACATTTTACTAAGGTTCCTTCTAAAAAAGAAGAGCAGTGGCGTTTTTCTAAACTTGCTAACTACCTTGAAACACACTATCACACGCTAGAGGCACACAAAAAAAAACCTAAGCTACATGCCCAAGAAAACACGCTTTACATCCATGATGGAGAACTCATAGCCCATCAACTCCCCTCATGCGTACATCTCAAAACCCATCGACCGACATGCCAAATCGAGTACAACCCTTTTGCCCACCTAGCTACCCAAACTTCGCCCTATCCCTTAGAACTTAATATTTTTGAAGAAGCCCATCTGGATATCTACCTCTCTTATAGTAAGGAACATTTTCTCTGCTCAAACCTCAACATCATCTTACAAGAGGGTATCAAGGCTAGTGTCTATATGCATTTTAAAAAGGGAGAGAAAAGTTTTATCAGCCATGCCAATCACATCAAACTTGAAGCCAATGCTAAACTCATTCTCACTCAAACAAAAACCTTAGCTAAGAGTGCAGTATTCATCTCTCAAGACTGCTTACACCTGCATGAAAAAAGTACCCTTCAAAACTTCAATCTTCTTCATCAAGGTGCCTACCTTCATCACTTTAGCCAAGCCTCCTTGCACTATAAAAGCGAGCTCAAACTCCAAGCCCTACTTTTGAGTGAGGATGAACAAAACCTTATTTTTTCTGCAAGTGTAGAACAGCTAGGAGATGATTCCAAGAGTGAGATACTCTCCAAGCAGGTACTTAAAGATAAAAGTAGCTGTACCTTTGAGGCACTAACGAAAATTGAAAAAGGAAGCAAAAGAAGTCAAGCCAGACAGGCCTCACATGCCCTGCTCTTAAGTGAGCATGCGCAAATTCATGCGAAACCCCATCTTGAGATTTATAGTGATGACCTTAGCGCCTCACACGGCTCTACCGTAGGTGAGTTAGATGAGATGGCCATTGATTATCTGCGTTCGCGTGGTATTGCTTATGAGAAGGCCAAAGCTATGCTCACCTCAGCTTTTATCAAAGAGGTGATAGAGTGCATTGAAGCACCAACTCATAAAGAGAAGGTCTTAGCGCATTTAGGAGAATATGATGTATAAAGAACCTTTTCCTTTTTTTCAAAATAGTGATATCATCTACCTTGATAATGCCGCGACCACTCAAAAACCACAGGTCGTTTTAGATGCTATTAATGACTACTACACACTCTTTTGCTCCAATACCCATCGCGGTTCTCATGAACTTGGAAACAGAGCCACCCAAGAGTATGAAGCTGCGAGAAAGAGCATTTCCTCATTTATAGGCGCTGAGGCAAATGAACTTATCTTTACACGTGGTACTACCGAGTCCATCAATCTGCTTGCTTCAAGCTATGTTAAGGAGCATTTTGACACGGTAATCATTTCGGAACTTGAGCACCACTCTAACATCGTGCCTTGGCAACTGCATGAACTTCATCTGGTTGTCGTACCCGTCAATGAAGAGCTTAACATCGACCTAAATGTTTATGAGTGCATCTTACAAGAGCACCCTAAAAGTTTTATCTCACTCACCCATGTCTCTAACGCCTTTGGGATTGTCAATCCACTCAATTCCCTCATTTCCCTTGCTCATCAATATGGCTGTGAAGTCCTTATAGATGGTGCCCAAGCACTAGCCCATCTGAGTATAGATGTAAAAAAAATGGATGCTGACTTTTACGCTGTCTCTGCCCATAAGGCGTATGGGCCAACGGGTGTGGGCGCGCTGTATGGAAAGTATGCACTTTTAGAAAAGATGAACCCTTATCAAGGCGGCGGATCGATGATTGATGATGTCAGTTTTGAATACTCCACCTACCTAGACCCACCTTGGCGTTTTGAAGCAGGTACCCAAGCCATCGCACAAGTGCTTGGTTTTAAAGCCGCCTTGGAGTTTATCAGGACTATTGAAGGGCTTGAGGCACATAATGCTAAGCTACTAGAGTACGCAAAAGCTCAACTTCTAAAGATAGAAGGTGTGCAGCTTTATACCTATGCTAATAATGTTTCAGGGAACATCTCATTTAATATCAAAGGTATCCATCATGATGATATCGGAATCCTGCTCTCCAAACAGAACATCATGTTACGCACTGGCCATCACTGCGCTATGCCTATTATGAAAAAGCTAAGTATTGAGGGAACAATTCGACTGAGCTTTGCTATCTATAATACTCAAGAGGAGATAGATATCTGCTTAGAAGCCTTGCAAAAGGCGATAAGGATTCTAAGATGAGTCCCAACAGCATACAAGCAGCTATTGACACCCTTAGCAGTGAGTTTGACCTCTTTGATGATGTGATGGATAAGTATGAGTATATCATCGAGCTTGGAAAAGGTTTAAAACCTATGGATGATCAGTATAAAAAACCCGAATATAAAGTGCAAGGTTGTCAATCTCAAATATGGTTACACCCCTATGTCAAAAAGGGAAAACTCTATTTTGAAGCCACGGGGGATGCCCTCATTGCCAAGGGCTTAGTAGATATCTTAATTCGTATCTATTCAGGACGCAGTGCAAAAGAGATTTTAGAAAGTGACACAAGCATGCTCAAGTCTTTGCACCTAAGTGAGATTATCTCCTCAGGCCGACAAAATGGGATAGCCTCAATGTTAAAACGGATTTATGGGTTTGCCAAAGAAACTTCCGCTTCACAGACCGCTATTACTGATTTGGCAAAGGAGCAGACATGAGTCCCTTAGGCCAAGAAGAGGTCAAGAAAAAAGTCATTGCTATGCTAGAGCAGATTTATGACCCAGAGATACCGCTGAACATCTACACTCTAGGTCTCATTTATAATATCAATCTTATCCCTCTTGGTGAGCAGTTTATCTGTTATATCGAGATGACCCTTACCTCACCCGCTTGCCCTGTTGCAGAAAGCCTAGTCGATCAAGTTAAAAACATTGCCTATTTTATAGAAGAGATAGAAGCTGTAGAGGTAGAACTGGTCTTTGATCCACCTTGGTCACAAGAGAAACTCTCTTATGAGGCAAAATTAGAATTGGGGCTTCTTTAGAAGTTCCATTCTAATTTCTTTAGTAAAACTTGAACTTGGTCCTTTATAATAGACTTCTTTAACCTCTTTTTTGTATACTAATATCAAATTTTTATGATAGGCAATAAATATGAAGAAAAAAGTAGTCATCTTAGGTGGAGGTGTGGGTGGTCTTTCCGCGACACATGAATTGATCCGTAGGGATTTTGATGTCACAGTGTATGAGCAGCTAAGTATTCCAGGAGGCAAGGCACGTTCTATTAATGTTCCTAACTCGGCCTCTGAGGGTAAAAAGCCCCTTCCAGGAGAGCATGGCTTTAGGTTTTTCCCGCGTTTTTATCAGCATATCACCCAAACCATGAAAGAGATCCCTTATCAAAACGGTACCGTCTTTGATAATTTGGTCGATACCACTCGCATTGACCTCTTACAATACAACAAGGCTCCTATCACCCTACTCTCAAGATTTCCAAAATCGCTTAAAGATATAGAAGTCATTATCACCACCATCTTCACTCAAGACTCAGGACTAAGTGAAGAGGAGATTAAGTACTTTGCCAAACGTATCTGGCAGGTTCTCACCTCCTGTGATGATAGACGTTGGGATGAACTCGAGCGTACCCCTTGGGAGGAGATGCTCGAGGCTTCACGCTTTTCTGATGCCTATAGAAAGTTCCTTGTTGAAGGACTTACCCGCTCTCTCGTTGCTGCCCAAGCCAATACTGCGGCATCAAAAACGGTGGGTGATATCTTAGTACAACTCTTTTTTGATATTTTAGAGCCTGGAGTGAGCAGTGACCGACTTTTAAACGGACCGACGAATGATGTCTGGATCAACCCTTGGCTAAGCTACTTAAAAGAGATGGGAGTGAAATATCATCTTGAACATGAGGTGACTTCTATTAAAATGAAAGGCGAGGATATCGACTCCGTTACGATTAAACATAAGGATGAAAGTTTTGAGGTTCAAGCTGACTATTTTATCTTTGCCATTCCTGTGGATCGTTTTGCCCCCCTTATTACACCCGAGATGATTCAAGTTGATCCTACCTTAAAAAGTATCATTCCTCTTTCTAAAAATGTCGCTTGGATGAACGGGGTACAGTTTTATCTTAACAAAGATATCACCATCACCCATGGGCATTCCATCTTTGTAGACACGCCTTGGGCACTCACCTCAGTCTCGCAAGCGCAGTTTTGGAAAAGTTTTCCTATGAGTGAGTTTGGAGATGGAGAGGTAAAAGGTATCATATCTGTTGATATCTCAGAGTGGAATGTCAAAGGCAGCTTCAATCAGAAAAAAGCCTCTGAATGCACTAAAGAGGAGATAATAAAAGAGGTTTGGGAGCAGATGAAGGCCTCTTTGGCCAAAGACTGCAAGGATCAGCTAAAAGATGAATATCTTATTACCGCCTTTTTAGACCCGGCTATCAAGATAGAAGAGGGGCAAAAAACACGTAACAGTGAACCCCTTTTAGTCAATGTCATCAACTCTTGGCATATGCGTCCTGATGATTATACCCGCATTCACAACCTGCTTTTTGCCTCAGATTATGTTCGTACTAACACCGATCTTGCAACTATGGAAGGGGCTAATGAAGCGGCTAAACGCGCTGTTAATACTATTATTTATAAATCCGATGATTCTGCTTCGTATTGTAAGATCCATAAACTACGTATGCCCTTTTTCTTTAAGATCTATCGCTGGTTTGATCAACTTCGATACAACAAGGGTCTACCATGGAAGGGTAGAATCTTTTAAACCTTACTTCGGCTCCTTTTGTTTCTTAGCAAAGCCAACACCTTTTTTTGTTTTTGCCTTTAGACCAAGTTCACTGATCATTGGTCTGTAATCTTCACCCAGTTCATGTAACCTTGCCATACAGCGCACACAAGCGGCAATGGCATTAGGAACCTGATCTTTTTTCTTATATGATTGCAGGTTTTTTTCACTCACTTGAATGAGCTTGCTAAACTTAGGCAAAGAGATATCTGCATCTAACAATAACTTTTTAAATTCTATAAAGGTCACGTCTCTCCTTTTTTTGTAATCAACTTGAGACCTCTGGGAAAACCTGACGTTCTCAGCAAACAAAGAGGGATATTAGTACAAGGCGAAAGTATGCAGGAGCTACTAGTAGCTTCAAGTGCTTTCAACGCAGTAATAGTATCCCTCTCTGTTTGCCCTGAGGGAGGGATTTACAGAAGCGATATTGCACAAAATTTTTCATCGTCGTAGCTTTGGCTATGACTCAGAAAAAGTTTTACACAATCTCACCTCTGTAAACCTCTCTGAGAATGTCAGGTTTTCTCAGAGGTCTCAATTGTAATAAAACATTTGACTTTTATCTATAAAACATATACAATAGTAATAATTTATTACTAAATAGTAGATAAATTATCAACATAAAAGGAATTAAAATGGCAAAAAAGTTAAAAAAGAAAGCAGTCAAAAAGATTGCAAGAAAAGCAGTTAAAAAAGCAGGTGTAGCAAAGAAAAAGTCTAAACCATTACGTAAGGCAATTGCTAAACTTGTATTAAAGAAAAAACCAACGAAAAAGAAAGTCGCTAAAAAATTAGCTAAAAAAGCAGTGAAAAAAGCCGCTTAAACTTCTGGGATAGTCTCTCTATCCCTTCAGCATCAAAGCCGAAAGATACCCTACCACACTTGCCTTATCTAAATTAGCATCATATGAGGTTCTATAATCCATTACCTTAGTGTACATGCCCATTTCCACCCCTGCTTCAATCAAAGCCTTAACCCCTATTTTACCGCAAGCCTCACACCCCTTATCCATTGCCTTTACATCCATATTCTCTATCGCCTTATAACATATCCCATCCAAACTGTTAGCCTCTTCTAAGCTGTGAAAGTGGCTTAAATCCGTGCTGATAACAACAAAGTTCTCCTCATCTTCAAGCAGTGCGTGTATCAGTGGTACCAACTGAAAATGTTCTATATCACCATACACAATTTCAAGCACACTCACCTGCTTAAAATAGTGTTGTATAAAAGGTATCTGCGTCTCCGTTGAGTGTTCTTGATGTGCACTGGGCACAAAGGAGAGACTATCATACTCTGCAAGTAAGCTCTGTGCATATTCAATATCAACTTTCATCTGGCCACAGGGGGAATCATAGCTTTCAAAGATTCCTATACTAGCATCCTTTAAGTAAACACGGTGACTCGGGCCAATCACCACAACCCTCTTAATCGCTTGCGTGTCGATCTGTCGGTAAGCATAATTAGCTGTGTACCCACTAAAAACATAACCTGCATGCGGGGTAATCATCGCCCTTGCCTTTAAGCTGTATGCTTCCTCTTCATCCGCATTAAAACTTTCAATATAACGCTTAATCTCACTGCATTCTCTAGGATAAAAGCTTCCCGCAACGCTCATCTCTCTCTTGCTCATGAAAACACTCCTGCTATTGCTCTTTGACACTTAAAACACTTATTCCCTTGAAGAAGGTTTTTCGTCGGTGAAAAATAACTTCTTTCTATTAAGACCTCATTACATGAAGGGCAACGCGTCGGTGTCTCATCTGCTACATTTCCCAAGTAGACATAATTTAGCCCATAAGACTTTGCAATGGCGTAAGCTTGACGTAAAGATTCTAAGGAGGTTGGGGGAAGGTCTTTATCCTTGTAGTCAGGATGAAAGGCGGTAATATGCCAAGGTACATCCTCACCAAGTTCATTCTTAATAAAAGAGGCCATCTTTGCTAACTCCTCTTGCGAGTCATTCTTCGTAGGAACAATCAAACTGGTCAACTCCATCCAGATATCTTTTTGATGAAAACGTTTAATATTTTCAAGCACTTTTTGAAGGTTTCCTCCTAAGCTCTTAGCATAATACTTCTCATCAAAAGACTTTAGATCGATATTAATTGCATCTATAATTCCCTCCATATCTTCTATCATCTCATTCGATTCATAGCCATTACTGACATATACATTTTTCAAACCATGTTTTTTTGCTTCTAGGGCGATATCACGGGCATAGGGGTAGAAGATGGTAGGTTCATTATAGGTATAGGCAATACTCTCACACTCATGCTTAAGCGCCAAAGCCACAATCTCTTCAGGGGCATAATAGTGTGAGGTATCGATATGATGTTCTTGTGAAATTCCCCAGTTTTGACAGAAGGAGCAGTGAAAGTTACATCCAACCGTACCCAAAGAAAAGGTTTTTGAACCCGGTAAAAAATGGTAAAGAGGTTTCTTCTCTATGGGGTCAACATTAATCGCCGATGGATACCCATAGACCAGACACTCTATCTTCTCTCCTATGTTTTTATTCACCCCACAGATACCTGTTTTGCCCTCTTTTATCTTACAGTAGTGCTGACAGAGGGTACAGACTTCTATCCCCTCTTTATAAGATTTATAATACTTCATCTTCAATTATCTTTTCAACTTGATACACCGATATTTCAGGATGTTCTTTTAAACAAGCACTACTCAGTCCCGCTTTTTGACACAGGTGCGCAAAAAAGAGTTCATGTGTGCCCAACTGTTCCCAAACCTGAGGTAAAAAAGTCGCTTGATGATAGCCCGCTTTTAACACCACCCCATCTATACCTACTCTTATTTTAGAAAAAAGCTCCTCTTCATCCTTGTACTCTAGCTGTTGGGGTTCACTCAAAACAGAGACTTCTATACGTGTCACAGCCAACTCATCTTCTTGGAGTGGAAGGAACCGAGGATCATTAAAGGCGGCTGCTTGGGCATTATATGCTACATCCTCAAGTAGGCTACGACGGGCGACTAAAGAACCTATACAACCACGTAATTCCCCCTCTTGTGTCAGCGTCACAAAGCTCGCACCCTGCTCTTTCAACTGAGGGTATTCCTGCTCAACAGCAGCCATATCAACACCCTTCTGCTTAAACCGACTCAAGATACTCGCTCTTGCAAGCGTGAGTAAAACTTCTTTCATATCACACCTCTTTCACTCATTATATAACTTTCATAGCTCTTTTTCAATATAATAAGCCCCTTAATACAGGAGAGAAGATGAAAATAGCCATAGTCGGACTTGGTGGTGTTGGTGGATATATTGGTGCGAAACTTTGTGCCCTGAAACAGGAGCATGAGATAATCTTTATCGCAAGAAGGGAACATCTTAAGGCCATTGAAGAAAAGGGGCTTATTGTTCAAAATATGGATGAAGAGATTATAGCCCAGCCAAGTTACTTAGGCTCAAGCTATCCAGGTCAGATCGACATCCTCTTTTTGTGTACCAAGACCTACCACTCCCAAGAGGCTATCCGTTCACTTCAATCAAGTATCACCAAAGAGACCCTAATTATTCCCATAGCAAACGGGGTCAACAGTAAAGCCCTATTAAGCCCTCTCACCCCTGCCAAGATTGAAGAGGCCTGTGTTTATATCGTCTCACATATCAAATCTCCTGGTATCATTTCTAAAAGTACTAATGTATTTGCCCTCTTTCTTAGCCAAGCCCTAGAAGAGAGACTCAAACCACTCTTTGAAAAAGCAGGACTTCGTGTTAAATTTGCAGACGATATTAAAAAAGAACTGTGGAAGAAATACCTTTTTATCTCCGCTATGGGTTCACTCACCTCTTTTTATGAAAAAGGGATGGGGCGCATCTACCAAGAACATCAAGATGAACTCAAAACACTTCTAGAAGAGATTTATAGCGTAGCCAAGGCTGAGGGGATTAATATCGAAACCAAAGAGATCGACAAAGCCCTACATACATCCTCAAAACTCCCCTTAGATGCGCCCACTTCTATGTGGCTAGATATGCAAGCAGGTGGCAATAATGAGCTTGAAAGCCTTTCACACTACATCATCATCAAGGCGAAAGAGCATCAACTCAAAGTACCTCTTATGCAAAAGATCTACAGCAAACTCAAATGAATTCAACCCTAAAATATTATGAACAAAATGCCCAAGAGTTCATCCAAAACACCTTAGATAAAGAGATGTCTCTACACTATCAAAAGTTTTTTAAAGGTTTAAAACCTCAGGCTCATATCCTTGATGCTGGATGTGGCTCAGGACGCGATAGCCTCTTTTTTAAGTCGCAGGGCTATAGAGTTACGGCGATGGATGCTTCTAAAAAGATGTGTGACTTTGCCACGCGACTTCTATCGCAAGAGGTTTTACACCTCAGTTTTGAGCAGATGAATTTTACAAAACAGTTTGATGCTATCTGGGCCTCTGCCTCACTTTTGCATGTTCCTAAACAAGAGATTTTAGCCATCTTAAATAAATTTGAGCAGGCCTTAAAAAGAGATGGGACTCTTTACGCCTCTTTTAAAATGGGAGAAGAGGAATTTATTAAGGAGGGACGATTTTTCAATGCTTATACACAAGAGAGTTTTACCAAGCTCATTGAGCAAAGTCCCTTTAAGATAGAAGAGTGCTATCTACTTGAAGATACTCGCCCAGATAAAGCTGGGGAGTACTGGTTAAACGCACTACTGAAACTTGTCTAATGTACTGTTTTTTTTACAGTTAGAGTACCTATCCTTAGTAGCAATGCGGCTTCGCCTGAAACATCGCTTCGCGACCGCCATGGCTTGTTTTGGTTAAACGCATTACTAAACCTTGTCTGAAGTGCTGTTTTTATACAATTGAAGTGCCTCTGTTTAGTAGCAATGCGGCTTCGCCTAAAACTTTTATAATTAGCGATAGATAAAAGCCGAGTAGTACCCATCTTTATTGGCATCATCCGTCATATCAAACTTTGCACCAACATGTTCTGCCCAATGTTCAAGGACACAGTACTCCACTTCCCAATCATCTGAAAACTGATGTTCAACGCATTTTCTTTTACGGTTCCAGTCAAGATTTACCTCATCCTGATTAACATCATGAAGCTCATTTTCAAGCCATTGTAAATCAACTAATTTTTGTGGATAGCCACTTAAGTGTTCAACTACTGTCTTTTGCATGATAACTCCTTATTTTAAAAGTTAAATAGCAAGTGGTGTTCCAAAATGGTGAATGGTGAATGGTGAATGGTGAATGGTGAATGGTGAATGGTGAATGGTGAATGGTGAATGGTGAATGGTAGTTTGCGGGATGGAGCTTAAGCTAAGCTAAGTTTTTTTAACTTAGACTTGCTTAGGCAGGATGGGTGATCGCTTCTTCATACTCTTTTGAGAGCTCAAGGTTCATGCACGGATGCAGTAGACCGTAGAGTTCCATCTCCTGTCCACTTACCGTACAAACCTCATGTCCACGCTCATCTAAAAAGATAAATTTTTCATAGCGGTGATCTGACTTTTTGATGTATTTAGAGTACACAACAAAATGTGCCTTATCTAGATCTTTGATCTTTTCACAAGCTTCTTTATACTTTTCACACTGATTTTGAACACTTTGAATCTCTAAAAATTCTGATTGAATAGCATCGAGTAAAACCTGCTGTAATTCAGGAAGCTCATTTTTGATATTGGCATATTTATCTACATGGTTCATAACTCTGTTCCTTTTCATAGAAGGTATCTACTTCAATTTTAGTCATTTTTACTTAATATCTCTCTTAGAAATAAAAATCAGTTCACTCCCTAAAGTTTACTGCTTAATCACATTTGGAAAACGCAGTACAAACTCACAGCCTTCACCCAGTTTACTTTTTAATGAGATACTTCCTTTTAACTTACGCGTTATTATGTTATAAATGATATTCATTCCTAAACCACTTCCACCATGGCCACGTTTAGTTGTGAAAAAAGGATCAAAAATTTTTGCTTGGACTTCATCATTCATTCCCTTTCCATCATCTTTATAGACTAAGATCATATCCTGATTCTCTGTGTGAACACTAATACCTATTTCACCGCTCTTCTCATCATCAAAGGCATGTAACAAGGAGTTCATAATTAGATTTGTAATGATTTGTGAAAGCGAACCGGGGTTACTAGTAATGTAAATCTCTTTAGCTATATCTACCTTCACTGTGTGCTTTGTTAGCTTTATCTTATTGTGCAGACTGATTAAAATCTCATCAATATATTCAGACACATTAAAAAGTCTATCCTCTTCACTAGATTGATCAACAGAAACCTGTTTAAAACTTTTAACCAAGTGTGCTGCCTTAATTAAGTTAGTATGAATTGACTTAGACATTAACCTTGTCTCTTCTAGATAGGTGGTAAAATCACTCTCCGTCATCTCGCCAAATTCATAGGCTTGATGTAGCTTTTTAAGTTCATGTTCGATATGGCTAATACCCGTTAAAGAGAGTCCAACAGGGGTGTTAATCTCATGTGCCACGCCCGCTACTAAGGTTCCCAAAGAAGCGAACTTCTCATTTTCTATCAATTTTTTTTGTGCTTCGACTAGGGTCTCATACTGTTCAGCTACCTTCTGAGTCTCTTCTTCTACCCTTTTCTCTAATCCTGAATTTAAGGTTTGCAGCTGTGATGTTTTTTCTGCAATCTTACCTTCTAGATCATTATTGAGTTCATGTAACTCTTTAGAGGTCACACTAATAAGATGTGAGAGTGCTGAGACAGTATGCGCGTCATTGCTCTTAGTATATTGCTCTTGTAAAACATCTCCATGGTACAAATCATCACCTTCTGAGATTGTTAAGAGGGTCATGGTTTGATTCAGCAGTTCATTCGTGCTATTGGTATCATGAAAAAACTCACCATAGGTGAAAAAGCCACTCATCGGTGCTATCTTGTTTAAAAGGTCAAGTTCAGCAACAATGCCCTTACCTAAAAGATGTTTTCTCGCCATACATGAGTAGACAAAGATGCTCTCAATAGGATGGGGCAAGAGCTCTTTTGTACATTTAGGTGCTTCTTGTAAGATAGACTCTATATTGCCATATCCAAACTGAACTGAGGCACCCTCTTCTATATTTCCAGCAAAAGACAAAGAGCCATCATCATGCTTATTTAAGACCGCCCGTGCGATGTTTAACTCACCCTTTTTAATGATAAGAGGAAATTCAATCCCCGTAGCAGGAAGCATCTGCTCAATCTCATCTCCAAGGTACTTCTTATAAATCTCCGTTGCCTTAATCCCATCAATAGTATAGACACGATTCTTTTGTGCCTTTGTGACCTTAAGTATCTTGCCAATGTTTTCCCATGAGAAGTTATAGTGCGTATGGACATGCAAGGCTTCATTATATAAAACAGCTCCTACTGCACCTGTTTTAGCCACGCCTTTTTGCGTAAAGATGATGGTTCCCGTAAAGGTAGCATTATCACCCGCAAGTCCCCCTGCTATCACTAACTCCTTCGCTTCATCTTCAAAAGCTTTTAAATAATCTTCTCCATTGACCTCTAATCCACTCACAAAAGAGATAAGTAACTTCGCCTTCTTTCTCTCTTGTATCTTCTCAAGCAAAGAAATTGCTGTTTGATAACTATCTTCTTGAAGTTCAACCGCTTCTGTTTTGATTACAGTATTTTCAAACACACTAAAAGACAAGATAGTCGAATGGTCAAAAATTTCACCATCCATAATCTCACCATCTGTACTTGAGCCAATAATATTCACCTGAGGAATAAGCGAAACAATATTGTGAACAAGTTCATTGATAAACACCTCATCACATACGCCTGTAAAGATCTGCACTAGGAGATTTTTTTCATCTTTATAATTTTTTTCTTGGATAAAGTTTTCAAGTTTTTGAAGATCTTGATAGAGGTAGTTATGTGTTTTCATTACCCGCACCTAACATGCAACAGATATTAGTGATCTCTTCAAAGTTTTCAAAAAACAGTTCGATTAAACGCGGGTCAAACATCTTTCCGCTCTCTTCTTTTAAAAAGGCATTGGCCTTCTCTATTGGCCAGGCCTCTTTATAACAGCGTTTATGTACTAAGGCATCAAAGATATCTGCTACCATAGTGATTCGTCCATAAATATGGATATTTTCACCTGATTTACCTTCAGGGTATCCCAATCCATCCCAACGTTCATGATGTTCGTGTGCAATGATAGAAGCCGTTTGTAAAAGTTCTCTTGAAGAGCCACTCAAGATATCTGCACCCAAACTAGCATGTGTTTTCATTACTTCAAACTCTTTCTCATTTAGCTTTCCAGGTTTAAGTAAGATATGATCTGTTATCCCTACTTTTCCAATATCATGCATAGGCGAAGCCATTTTAATAAGTTTGGCGGTATGCTCGTCTAAGCCATAAGCCTTGGCTAAAATATAAGAGACCTGAGCCACTCGTTTTACATGATGCGCTGTCTCGTTTGAGCGCGTTTCTATCACCTCACCCAACTTCTCAATCAACTCCTTTTGCGTATCAAAGATCTCTTTATTGAGGTTAATATTCTCAAAAGCGATGCTGACATTAACTGAAAAGATATCAATTAAGGCTCTGTCCACATCACTTAAAACTTTATTGCCTAAAAAATAAAAAAGTGAAGATGTACCATTGTTGGTTTCAAAAAAGTAAACATGGTTTTCACCGCTGCTCACATGTGACTTTGTCTGCATCGCCTCTTCAAATAAGACCGCAACTTCATCTTGTAAGATTTCATCCACACCCTTGTTTTCAAAAACCCCTGAAGAAGCAAGAAGTTCAACACCATCATGCCCTTTAACCATAGAAAAGGCATTTTTTTGATCCTGCTTAGCATTAATCTGAACTAAGGAGAGAAGTTGCACTAAGACCGCTTGGGCAAAGTTTTTAAAAGATTGTAATTGAAAAATGTCTGAACTAGACTCGATAATAGCCTTTAAACCTAAACGGTTCTGCTCTATAATCGAGATGTCCCTGTATGCACGTAAAGAGGAGATAACAGAGGTATAAAGCTTCGCAGAGGTTAACTCCGTCTTCTCTTTATAATCATTAATATCATAATCACGAATCACATCTTGTTCTGGCGCTAAACCGGGTTGCCCTGTACGTAAGATGATGCGCACAAGTTTATTCTTGAGATCTTCGCGAATACGCTTAACGGTTTCAAGTCCAGCATATTCACTCTCCATTACCACGTCCAGTAAGATTAGTGCCACATCATCATGCATTTCAAGTTTTGCAATAGCCTCGTCCCCGCTATACGCACTAATACTCTCTATGCATCTACCATCAAACTCAAATTTTGACAATACTGCCTTGGTGATCTGATGTACCTCTTCTTCATCATCTACGATTAAAACCTTCCAGCCATCCTCGCACGAAGAGGTCATCATCTCTCGCTCTTTTGCAAACATCATCTTCTTCATATATTTCCCTTGAAGAAATACTTTAACATATTGTTTTAAAAATTATATTAAAAATTGGACTATTGGTATAATTATTTGTGATAAAAGTGCTTAAGAAGGAGACTATGGACAAGGGTACCCTAAAAAAATGCCATTTAAAAAAGTTTAATTACTGCTGTAAGGATCAAACTCCGCTATGCTTTCAAGGGCTTGGTCAAACTGCTCAGGGCTTAAGATAAAGGCATTAATATTCATATCTGCAAAACCATATACCTTATCTGTGTCTTTCTCATCTACCAAGACGATAATAGCTTGCTTAGGCTTTTTATCCTTAAGTTGTTTCATAAAGGCAATCTCTTCAGGATGTACACTTAGATCACACAAAACCATATCATACAAATTATTACTAAAACGGCGCAAAGAGTCTTCTCTACCCTCAGTGATATCTACACGTTTAAACAGTTCTTCAAACTTTTTTGTTTGGACATCAAACTCAGACGCTGAATCTTTTATATAAAGGATATCCCATCTTTTTTCTATACTCATCTATATTCCTTATTATATTCACTAAATCTTTTTTGTACTGGTAAAAAACTCTTTAACCAATTGGGTCGCTTTTTTCTTAAAAAGCTCTGCTGTTTCAGGGCTATAAACTTCTTCTGCTGTTTGTGAAAAAAGTTCTAACCATCGTGCATAATTTTCTCTTTTAATATGTGGCATTTTCACATGGGCCCCTACAAAATTCCCATAATAAGTATCTTCTTCTAAAAGCTTTGCCAACCAAAAGTCTGCTAAGAGTTCAATATGATCATCCCACTCTTCATCTTCAATATCATGCCCGATCTCATCCACAAAAAAAGGTGATAAATCGTCATCTTCGAGTGCTTTCACATAAAAAGCTTTCATTAAAACCCGAAGATTTTCTCTATTGATACATTCTTGACCTTGCAGACCCTATCCTTTTAATCATATAACTTATAATACAGCTAAATGATAATTATTTTAAAAACGAAATTATAGCAAAAATCATAAAACATATAAAGCCATATTATCTTTCATTTTAAGCACTTAGGTATTCTTATTTTATGACATATTCAAGAGCTATAAATTACAATTCATAAGCCCTTTTTATCTAAAATATAATTATAAGTTACATAAAATTACCTGTATGTTATACTCCCAAAAATTATAGACTGCTTGCATAACACTTTGCAGTCTAATAAAGGAAAAACTATGGCAACCATAGAACTAACAACAAAAAACTTTAATGAAACACTCGACAGTGACGGTATCGTTATTATAGATTTCTGGGCACCATGGTGTGGACCTTGTATCCAGTTTGGACCTATCTTTGAAAAGGTTTCTGATACTTATCCAGATGTTATCTTTGGGAAGGTAAACACCGAAGAGCAACAAGCCATAGGCGCACAATATGGGGTTACTTCTATCCCAACGATTATGGTACTAAGAGATGGTATCATCTTACTTAACCAAGCCGGTTCCCTTCCTGAAGAGGCCTTTGATAAACTCATCACACATGTTAAAGAGTTAGATATGGATCAAATCCGTAAAGAGATTGAAGAAGCTAAAGAGCAAGAGTAAGTCACCCTTGTGCAATTACGCTTCTTTTCATTTTAATGGGTCTTGCTCATTAAAGTGCATTACATCCCCAAGTTAATTTTCTCTTCTCATCCTTTTTTTAGAAAGACTTGCTATTATTAGCCAAAAAAAATGGATATTTTATGCAAGACTGGTACACAACAGTACGTTCTAAAACAGAACATATTTTCCAAGAAATCACCCAACACAATTTCGTTCAAGACCTCATGCAGGCTAATTTAGACAGGGATATCTTTGGCTTTTATGTCAATCAGGATTCTCTTTACCTCAACGAATACAAAAAAGCCTTAGTCACGGTGGGTACAAAGTGCTACAAAGACGAGGATACTCAGTTTTTTTATGAGGCAGCAACAGGTATCATCGAGGTTGAGAATGCCCTTCATAAAGAGTTTTTAGAAGAAAAATATAAAAACCCTATCCCGTCACCAACCTGTGAGCTATATAACTCTTACCTAGCGCGTATTGTCCATAATGAGTCCGTAGAAATAGGGGCAGCAGCCGTACTTCCATGTTTTACTATCTACAAAGAGGTAGGTGACTTCATTCTAGCAAACCAAACCAACCAAGGATCAAACCCTTATCAAGCCTGGATAGATACTTATGCCAGCGATGAGTTTGCACTTGCGGTAGAGCAAGCCATTGCAATCGTCAATACCTACGCACTTACTGCTTCACCGGCAAACCTAGAAAAAATGCAAGAAGTCTTCATCAAGACTTCTCAGCTAGAGTGGATGTTTTGGGACTCTGCATATGCTCAGGAGAAGTGGAAGATATGAGTCAACAAGCCTACTGTCCTATCCTCAGCATCGCTGGCTCTGACTCTGGAGGTGGTGCGGGTATTCAAGCCGACATTAAAAGTATTTCAGCCAATGGTGGCTACGCTGCTTCTGTAATCACTGCTACCACTGCGCAAAATACCCAAGGCGTAACCGACATCCACGCTATTCCTGTGCCTCATATCATTAAACAGATCGAAGCGGTCTTTGATGACATCGACTTTAAGGCCGTTAAAATAGGGATGTTGCACTCTCCAGAGGTAATCCAAGCCGTACAAGAGAGTCTTAAGAAGTACAAGATGAAAGAGGTTGTTTTTGACCCCGTTATGGTGGCGACTTCTGGTGATAAGCTCTTAAATGATGATGCCATCAACACTCTAAAAGCTTTTTTGCCTAAAACAAGGCTCATCACACCCAACATCCCAGAAGCAGAGATTCTCATCAATCATACTATCACGCTTGAGAATTTACAAAGTTCAGCACAAGCCTTAGCCGAGAAATATCAAACCTCTGTCTTACTCAAAGGGGGGCATCTAGAACTTACTCAAGAGATGACCGATGTTTTGTACAACTACGAAACTAAAAAGAGCACCCTCATACATAATCCCACCATCCAAACAAAAAACACCCACGGCACGGGATGCTCTCTCTCTTCTAGTATTGCAACTTACCTAGGACTCGGATGCACATTAGAAGAAGCCTGTATCAAAGGCGCTCACTACCTTAACCAAGCTATCACTACAGGAAAAGACAAACACTTAGGAAAAGGACATGGACCTGTTAACCACTTTTTTGCCTTAGAAAAGAAGTAATCCCCTTACCCTAATCTCTCTTCTCATAGGCCTCACAAGCCTCAATAAAAGCTGAAAAACCTTGATATGCATACACCACCTGCTCAACCGAGATTAAAAACTTAGGTGGAAGTTCACGTCTGCCCTCATACCCCAATAAAAGAGCAGAAGGTTCATGCACAATGTCACACACCTCTAAGGCGATCAGTGCCTGTGCTCGAGGAATCACCTCATGGAAAAGATACAAAAGATTATCAATAGGAATATACTCTACCCCCATAGGTCCATTAAGCTTAGGCATATGCTGAGCAATAATGCCCTTGAGCGCCTCTACTAACCTCATAGGTACCTCAACCTTTCGTTCTTTCCCTTTTGCAACGTAATTAAAATACTCCTCAAAAGGATGCCGAGGTAAACTGTCTTTGAGTTGCTTACAGCGCGGATCACTTAAGTCAAGCCACTCTATACTCATCAAAACCTCGCGCGCCTGCTCTTTGAGTGTATCGATATTTTTCAGATAACTTTCATCTTTTAACTGCAAACCTGTAATATCAGCGCTAGAGCCCACGATATAAGCATAAAATTCCTCTTCAAGGAAATACTTCTTAATCACACCTGTCTTAAGATTTTTAAGCCTATATTCCCCCTCATCAAGTACCTCATCCTCTACTAAAACAATCTGATAAGGAGAATCTATGGTAATCTCACCAAAAGGATCACGCCAATCCCCATTCCCCTTTTTAAAGACAAACACCTCTTCATTAGCTTCAATTAAGCCACTAAAATCTTGAAAATCTTTTTGTATCAACTTAGCTAATGCATTTCGTTTTGCAGTGACAACTTCAATCTCCTGCTTTATCAAACGATGGCGCATCATCTTCTCAAGATTATCATGTTCAGGTAGGGCAAGCCGTCCCTTAAAAGGTGCCATCTCCTCAGCACTATAATAATGACGATCTAAAATCTGACCCCGTACGGCAAACTTCGTAATATAAGAAAACTCTCTCGTATCTTCATCTTCCCAATGTACCCAAACCGCATCAATAATATCGCCCAACTGTGTCTGCGTTGCCAACTCCTCAGCCACCAAAAAAAGAGGCTTCACCCCCGTAAAAACAGTGGGATGCATAAAGGTTTGAATGGTCTTGTTCATCTCATCTTGATTTAGCACAGCTCTTTTATCCTTTTTATATTAGAATAATACTCTATTTTAATGAAGATAGGAAAAAAGTTGAAATTAATGTATAAAGGTTGACATAAAAACATATTTCTAGACTTTACCTCTTAATTAAATTAAATATTGTTCCCTGAGTAGAAGCTGGTGCTAAGATAATCCCATTATAACTATACAGATGAACACCATGTATGGCAGCTGGAAAAGATGGATACACATCGTACATATATTTCTATAAACACATTACGTGACATACAGGCTATATTGATGAAAAAACTCGAGGAACAAGAATAAAATGCTTTTTTAAATTGATATAAAATACTTTTCCACTGTTTTTTTCCACTTTTCATCATTTAATATATTTTTATAAGGGTCTTTAATCATAATTGGCTTATACCCTTTTATGTTCATTTCGGATCTATTTACTAGGTACAAGTAGTACTCATTTTTTTTCATTTTTGCTTCTTCTATCTCATTTTTTGACCAATAGAAAGACTCTTTATCATCATATGATTTAACTTCAATATGTTTATCTAAAATGATTGAAGAATCTGTCTGATAAGACAAAATATCATAACCTGCACTCACATCAAGTTCTGAAATTATTTTTATATTCTCATGATTAGGGTGATTTTTTCTTTGTTCCTGCTCAAACTTTAAAACAAATTCTTCAGCCTCCATCCCCATTTTCTTTTGAATATCATGTAACTTTTCTAGACTGTTCAATGGACAACTCTTAATTTTAGACTTTTCTATAAGAGGTATCGCCACTTTGAAAAACCACTCTATAAAGTCCTTATGCACTACAAGGTGATTATCAATTAGATTATCTCTAAAGAATACTCCTAAATTCATAAGTAGATTTCTAAATGATGAAAACTCAAGCCTAATCAAGTTATTCATGATAACAATAGATTTAGAGTCTTGGTCATAAATAAAGTTTTTATTGTTGATAAAGTTATGTAGTTCTTTGTCTTTTGAAAGTTTTAAGAAGAATAATGTGGTGAAGTCTTTGACAATACCGTCTAATTCAAAAGTCTTCACTATGGACAATAACATACCATTTCTTCTAATAACCCCTAGATATTCTAATAAAGCAATCACACCCTTAAATGAAGTACTAAATGAATACTCTTTTGATGAACAAGCATCATATAGGTCATCATAACTTGCATCTCCATTTGATAAAAGTCTTATAATATATAATATCTGACTTTTTGTTCCCAAACTATCATGATTCAATAATTTTTCTAGCATGATAATCCCTTATAATCGCTCTAATATCATCCTCATCACCATCAACTGATTCTTCCATATTCAAATTCAACAATGGAATGTCTTCACTTTCAATTAACTCCAACATCCTCTTTTCTTTTTCTAATATCCTGTTATGTATAGTCTGGTCAACAGAATCTTCTGACAGTAAATAATAATAATTGACTTTATCTTCTTTTTTCAGACCATATCTATGGACTCTGTCTTTTGATTGCATATACATAGATGCATTGAAGTTTTTTTCTAAATATATTGCATTATGGCAAGCCTTATGTAAAGAAATAGACTCACCTACAGCGAAAGGATTTGCTATAATCACTTTAAAAGGACAGTCTGATTCATGAAACCTTTTAATAATCTTTTCACGTGTCAATATCTCTTCTGGAGTATCATCATTTTCATTAGGTGTACCCCCGTATAGTAATTCACATTCTATATCTAAATCATTCAAATAATCTTTTAAATCAAAGATATTTTGAACAAAGATAGTCCAAACTATAACTTTTCCATCTGCGCCATTCTTTGAAAAAATTTTATTTAGAAGTTTTTTAATTGCTAGAAATTTTGGAGGTATCTCATCCTGTGGACTATAGGATTTAATTAACTTCATCACTTCTTTATCATCAATATTTAAATTACTGGATAGTCCTTCTTCATCTAAATAGCTCTCTAATGCTTTATTCAGTAATTTTGGATTTGTAACACACTGCATCAAACGGACTAATTTAGCTTTTTGTAATTTATTTATAAAACCATCTGCCTTTGTCTCATGTTCAAAGTAATCAATATATTTCTTTTCTATATATTCATATATAACTTTTTGACTTTTACTCATTGAAACTATGATTGGTTCATTCTCAATTGGATCAGGGAGACCTAGGTCGGACTTTTTTACTCTAATAAAGAATGGAGAGACATTCTCAATCAAAATTTTTATGTCCTGCCTTGCTTTAGGTGTTTTTTCCTCTGATAAGATTTGTAAATAATTAATAGGAAAACCAATCACATTTTTAGCTGGCCAAATAAACTTATATAGATTATATAAGTCCTGATAACCATTAGGTGCTGGTGTTCCTGTTAATACAACTCGAGCTGTAGCATACTTTGCTATGGAAAGGATAGCTTCTGCTTGCTTTCCACCTGTCACATTTTTAATCTTGTGTGCTTCATCCAATACCACCATGACTTTGTTGCGATTCAGATAAGCTTTGATATTCTCAATATCAAGCTCGCTTGATGCACTCTGATATGATATTAATGTTATTTCTGTGTAGTCATCTGAATAGAAATATGCTTTTCTGTCATAAGGTCCAACACCGACTAGTTCACGTACTGATGTTCCTTTTCCAAAACACTCAACATACTCATTTTTCCAGGGTGCAAAAGCGGCTAAGGGACATATAATCAATATTCTATCCACGTGTTTACTGTTGGTAGTAGGAAGGCTTTTAAGGTAAGTATATGCACTATAGACAATTGATGTCTTTCCAGCACCGGGAACTGAAAAGTTACAAGCATTCTGGGCATAAGCCAGATGATAAGCTGAAAGAAGCTGCAAGTCATACAATTCACGTTTTAAATTACTCTCGATGACATTAGCAAAGTTTTGAAAGTCATCATCCCCATGTTCATTGTTACGAATTTTTTTTGCTTTAATAGAAAACTTATCAAAGTTGTCATTTTCTCTATCCATATCCTCCACAAGTTTCTGAGCCTTGCCTGTCTTTTTATACGGAATATCAAATTTATCTAACAACCTTAATATTGCGGCATATTGTTTCTCTTCATCATCATATTCATTTGGATGTGTTTCTGTACTAAAGGGAACTAAGATTTGATTTACATCATCAAAAGAAGCGCTAATGCTTTCAAAGTTAGACTTTGTCCTTCGCTTACTCTTAATAAGCTCCAAGTCACCTCTTAAAACAAAAGTATTGTCGAGGACATCGATTTGTATATTCATCTCTTTTAATCTCTTTTATCGATAATCTTGATAAACCCCTCTGCTAACTTTCTAATATCACGGCTTACTTCCCTAACATCTTGTCCTCTAAAAGTATTAACGTCTGTATTAACCGATAACAACGTCCGCTTTGCTCTTTCAAGTAACTCCATTGGAGAATTTGCCTCTTTTTGGTCTTCAAGGTCTCTTTTTGTTCTACCAATATTTTCTTTCATTGAAGGCTCGACTTTTGACTTCCAGTCATTGTCCCTTCCCCTGATGATATCTTCTATCTCTTCACCTGGTCTTTCAGACCTTAGTTCTTCCAAAGATTTTTCTTGCTCATTAATTGGTTCAATCCGTTCGTCGTATCTTTTTACAAAATCCTGCCAAACCCTTTTATGATTAAAAAAGCCTTGCCCTTTCGCCGGGTTACCTATTTCTCTTATATTATGCGCAGTTCTAAATCCAGCCCTAATATAATCAAAATAAATATTTTTCAAATCATCAATATCATCTTTTTCTGGCTGCCAATCTCTTCCTCGTATTCCCTTCCCCGTAGCTTGTATATCTAAATATCCTCTCAAATCCACAAAAGGGCCTTCAACAGTCTCTTCATTTAATCTGGTATACATCCCCTCATAGCCATATACTTTTAAATATTCTTCCATAAGTGTAAGAATCTCTAAATAGTTCTTTATATCTGAAGGTTTTTTACCCATCATCTTTGCAATTTCTTCATTTGAAAAGTCTTGAGAAAGGTCACTACACTTTAAATATTGTTCAATAGCATTGTAGTCAACTTTTTCGTCGACACCCATTTGATACATTGTTTCAAGTTTTCTAATTTCTTTTGGATTTGACTGTAGTGTTTCATCAAGAATAATAGCTTTAAAGTAGGTTGGAGTATTCTTGGTTTCTTCTGCTATTTTTTTCAGCAACATACAACGTCGATTTCCATCTATAACAACGCCATCTTTCGTGACAATTCCAAACTCCAACTGACCATTGTCAATAATATTTTGCTTGGTTTCTTTATTCCGATTTATTTTAGAGTTCCATAAGAAATCGACAATAAGTGCTTCCCCTTCTTTTGTCGTAGCATCTATTGTTCCGTGCTGTTTTTCATATGTTTTTACAAAGGTCCCTATGCGACCATTATATTGATTAAATATCAGTAAATCAACAGGTATCTCATATACTGGTAGTTTTCGCACCTTACCCATATATTTCAATTCTTTACTTGAATAAGGGTCGGCTTTCTTTCTGTCAACAAGTTCCTGTATTTTTTGTGTTCTTAATTTGGCGTCCATATTAATCCTGCCTGTTTTTTAATATGAGTATTGTACCGAAATAGTTTTTACTTATTTAAATAAGATATTTTAAGTTGTTTTAATATATAGAAACCAACACCAATCACATATGGAAAGTTAATTGGTTCATCATTTAGTAAGATTATCTTTTCAAAGTCTTTTTCTTTAAAGTTTGTGTCAATGAATTCCCGTATTAAGTCAAGTAACTCATAAGGTCCTATCTTGTTTTTTTTACTGTCCTCTGTCATACAATAAGTCCTTTGAAAACTATTTGCATCTGACAATCTAGATTCAAAGGAGCCTATAAAGTTACTGATTTTTTTCTGATCTTTTGTATGAAAGGATTCCAACTCAATTTTAGGATTATATGTTGTAGCTTTAGGTCCTTGGCTTCTATGTATCTCTACGTCCCATTTAAATTTTTTATTTTCAAAGTCTGACTTATAGTTTGTCAGTTCTACTCTGAAAACATTCAAAATTAAATAGGGAATATGGTATTTAAACTTGGCAGTAATCTTCTTAGGCTTTTCAGTATTTAAATGAAAAATATCAAGATTTAAGTTTATAAAATCACCGAGAGCATTATCATTAAAACCAATAGGAGTATAACTTTCTGAAACTTTACAACCATTGTATTCAGCTATAGACTTAGCAATAAAAAATGACATTTTAGGAGGTACAGAGTTTCCTACAAGTTTATATTTAATACTTTTACTTTTCCCATAAAATCTATAATCTAAGGGATAACTCATAATACAAGCAATCTCCCTAACCGTAGGCACCCTATATCTATTTTCCTCAGGTATATAAGGGTATATAATTGACTCTCTTGCACACGATGACATAGTAGCCATAATAGTTCTTGAAGGTTTATCTAGATTTTCTGGAAAAGACATTTTTCCCATATAGCCTTTATCCTGTTTTAGTCTTTTTGCTTTTTTCCATTCAAACTCTGCGATTTCCATAATATAATGATGATCTGTAACATATTTAGACGTCAGTATAAAATCATTATAATTTGGATCTTGTATTGACTCTTCTAAATTATTTTTTGGTTTCTTTAAAAACTTCAAAATCTCATTTACTGTTCTAACTTCTTCATCAATAGTAATTATTTGTTTTGGCTCAGGGAAATCACCACAAAAGTATCTTTTTCTATTGGAAGCTACGCCAAAATATTTTGAATTATACACTTTAGATGAAGGAAATTTTACTTGAATACTACCTTCACAGTCTAATCCTAAAGTTTGATAAGAATATTCAGATTCAATATACGTTTCAACATTAGGAACATTCTCTAGAACCCAATGTTTTAGAATAGAGTTTTTCATCGTTTTTTTTCTCGAAATAATACGCAAGTAAGCTTCTATTAGCTCAATACCTAATGACTTATCTGCCTTTCCAGATTTATTTGAATTGGAGAATGAGGTACATGGGGGAGAACCTATAATCACTTCTGTATTTGGCACAAGTTTATGGAACTCATCATCTGGTAAGTTTGATATTCTGATGACATCATCTAATATTGTGTTTGCATTAGGATGGTTCGCATGGTGAGTAGTGACAGCTGGTTGCCATCTATCAACAGCAAATACAATTTCAAAACCTGCCAACTTAAAGCCTTCTGAAAAGCCACCACCACCACAAAAAAAATCTGCTACTTTATACAATCTTAACTTCCTGCTTATTTAACTAAGTTTTACTGTCATTTTTCAACATTAACACATAAAAAATATAGGTTATATTATTCAGCATATTTTATATAATTTTGTCTTCAAATCATCTTTTGAAGATTGAACAAGTTAATTCAATTACTTAAATCATTTATAATATTTTTTGTTGTTCTCAATAATTCTTCTAATTTATTTTCACAGATATCAAAAATTGTTTCAGCATCTAAATCAAAATAATGATGCGACAAAATATCTCGGATACCTTTAACTTGTTTCCATGAGATATTTGGATAACTTTTTAAAAGCTCATGATTAGAGAATTTATCTATATTTTTAAAACCTTCACCTATCGCCAAAAGTCTCATTCAGACACTATCAATCCTTTCTAAGCCTACCTCATCTTTTAAAAAATCATCTGCAGACTTAATAGACTTACATCTATCCACAATTAGTTCTAAAGAGTGCTTGATATCTTCAAGAGTAGAAATAACCATTCTCTTTTTGTCATTAGACATAAATCAAGTCTTTATTAATCATTTCTAAGAACAAAGGCTTCATATTTTTATGCTCTCTAATAATGTCAACTTTAACATGTAAATCTTCTTCTATCTGATCTTTAATTGCTATCATATCAAACATACTAGGTTTCATTTTTACAAAAATATCTATATCACTATCTTCTGTGGCTTCATCTCTCGCGTAGCTTCCAAATAAACCTATTTTTTCAACAGAATACTGACTCTTAAAATCTTGGTAATGGTCATGTAAATAAGTAAGTATTTCGTTTTTAGTCATGGGAGTATTATATCATGTTTGGTGGAGACGTGCGGGATCGAACCGCAGTCCTAAAATGGATAGAAGAAGGCGTCTACATGTTTAGAAAGGTTGTTTAGGTTTAATCCTGCTTCACACTACCTGCAAAGCTACGCAGAACGAGTCTCAAAGATTCGTTTCATGCATGAGACATACATAAAATATATCTAAATAAAGGGTTATACTTCAAGATCTTGCTTATTTAGAATCCACAAGTGAAGCAGCCCGCCTCTTGCGAGGGGATAAAACTTACGCTACGGCGTAAGCTGGGCGATAATTAGTGTTGTTTGCGTTTAAGCAAGTTGAGCCGTGTAAGGGAGATGCTCAGTCCCACATGCAACCAGATCCCGAAACCACTCCAGTCGAAGCCAAGTCGTCCCCAAGATTTATAAGGTAAGGTGTAACACTAATATGCAATTATAGCATTATAAAGGCTTCCTTGTAACCAAGGATCCTTTATTTTTATGAATTTATCTTATCTTTGATCTCACGCGCCAAAGCAGAACAGTTCTGGATCTTTTGTGAAGGTGAGAGTGACTCATCAAGTAAAACTTGAATAAAGGCAGAACCTACGATAACACCGTCAGCACCTTCAACCTTCTCTTTTGCCGTTTTTTCATTTACTCCAAAACCCACATAGACAGGTGTTTGTGTATGCTCTTTAATAGAGGTAATAATACCTTGAAGGTCTTCAGACTTACCTGCTCCAGTGATACCTGCGTACGCAACAAGATAAATAAACTTTTGTGCATCACTGACTATCTCTTTTATTCGCAAAGGACTGTCTGTCGGCGCAACAAAAGAGATGTTAGAAACACTGTTTGCATTAAAAAGGTCTTTATAGGCTAAAGCTTCTTCATGAGGAAGGTCAGGAATGATCATTCCGCTTACGCCAAGTTCTTTCGCCTTGGGAAGAAGTCTCTCCATGCCGTATTGATAAAAAAGATTAAAATAACCCATCCATAAGATATCCACATCTGTTGCAACTCTTTCGGACACATCTAAAAGATCTTGAAACCTAAAACCAAGTTCTAAGGCTTTATGGTTTGCTTTTTCAATAACAGGGCCATCGGCCACCGGATCAGAAAAGGGAACACCAAGTTCTATAGAGTCAACGCCGTTTTGCGAAAGAGAAAGTGCCAGATCGGCAGTAAAATTTTTATCGGGATAGCCGGTGGTAATATAGCCTACTAATTGTTTCACAAAGTCTCCATATCAGGTAATTT
>Ga0316207_10000302_pt1 | contig 90561 bp, 79 predicted proteins | sample 6weekpyrite_MG_FD_204943 | JGI IMG/M metagenome (GOLD analysis project Ga0316207, IMG submission 204943) | Microbial mat bacterial communities from mineral coupon in-situ incubated in ocean water Damariscotta River, Maine, United States -... | ecosystem: Environmental > Aquatic > Marine >...
CTCAAAACGGAGCTTATAGCGTAGTAGCGAGCGAACTTGCAGATGGAGCCTATAGCGTAGTAGCAAGCGTGACAGATGCTGCAGGCAATAGTGCAACGGCAAGTGATAGCGCATTTGTAGTAGATACAGCAGTAAGCGTGAGCGTCGATGCACCAGATCTTACTAATGATAATACACCTACAATTAGTGGTACAACTGACGCAGAAGATGGCGCAATTGTGACATTGAGCGTGACAGATGCAGCAGGTGCTACGCAAACATTAGAAGCTACTGCTCAAAACGGAGCTTATAGCGTAGTAGCGAGCGAACTTGCAGATGGAGCCTATAGCGTAGTAGCAAGCGTGACAGATGCTGCAGGCAATAGTGCAACGGCAAGTGATAGCGCATTTGTAGTAGATACGGGAGCTGTAGCCATTGACGATACTGCAAGCGTAACTGAAGATGGCACTGTCATTATAAATGTATTGGCAAATGATGAAACTGGTGCTTCTATTACTTCAGTTGATACACCGGTGAATTTATTGGGAGAGGCTCTTGGTAGCGTTGAAATTGTTTCAGTTGACGGTATAGATCAGATTAAGTTTGTACCTAGCGAGGATTTTGATTCATTAAACAGTGGTGAGTCTGATACGGTTTCCTTTGATTATTCAATTGTAGATTCTCTTGGAAATAGTAGCTCTGCAAGTGTTAATGTAGATGTAACCGGTTTAAATAATGATCTTACATATGTTAGTGAAAGTGCAGGTTATAGAAATGTAGTTGGTATTTACGAGGTTGATAGCGAAGGTAATCCGGTTAGTGGTACTGTATTAATAGATGATCAAAACGGTATGCCAGGCGGTACACATTTAGCAGATTTAGAACCTGGTAATTATGAGTTCTTTGTTATTGCAAACGGTGCGGATAGTGTGAGTACGGATAGTGTTATTACATTTGATAACAGTGGTGATACTCCAACTATTTTGGTAGATGGTCACACTATTTCTCAGCCGACTTATTACACTCAACCTGAGTTTAACGTTGATGGAGAGGATCACTTTATATTTACAAGTGATGGTAACGGTGGAACTACAATTAGTCTAGAAGATTTACCTGATTTAGGTGATGCGGATTTTGCAGATGTTGTACTTCATACTAATTTTGAAATGGATAACCACGTATTAGTAGATGCAGATTTAGCAACTTCAAGTGACACAGGTGATTCTCAAACTGATGATATTACTACTGATACTACTCCGACAATTGAAGGTAATACGGAACCTTTTGCTTCAGTTGTTATTACAGATGAAAACAGCAATACTGTAGGATCTGGTACTGCAGATAAATTCGGTGATTATAGTATCACAACAACTAATTTGGCTGAAGGTGAACATACTTTAACAATTACTGCAACAGGTGGAATGGGTGCAACCGATACGACTACACAAAGCGTTACAATTGTCCCAGAAGCTGTTGAAGAAGGTACTATAAGTGTTGATGCAACGGTTGTTGCAGGCGATAGTGACTATTCAGTTATGGGATACAACGGTAACAATTTCTATAGCGGTAATCTAGATAACGGTAATGCTTCGTTAAGAGATAATGCCGTAAATGAACAAGCTGTTGAGTATGAGGATGGTTTTGGAATATCTGCAAACGGAACCGATACCGGTATTGATCAAAATGAAACGTTAGTAATTAACTTAGGAAGAGCTGCAGATGGAGCTTCCTTTAATATTACTGCAAGCGGCGAGGGTACTGTTGACGGTGTTTGGTATGGGTTTGATAGTAACGGTGATCAAATTAGCGGTGCTACGGGTAGTTTTAGCGGCGAAGGATCATTCAGTGTTGAAGTCACGGCTACTGATATTGCATACATATCATTTGAAAATCACACATCTAATGATGGTGGTGCTAGTGATCAAGGTTTCTATATTGACCCTGTAAGTGTTACGGTTGGAAATGATGAAACACTACTAGGTGATCACGGTAACTCAATCAATATTGTTGGTGATACTACAAATGTTACGGTTGGTGAGACTGTTAATATTACGGTTTCTGATGAAAACTCTGACACGGTTACTGGAACTGCTACAGTTAATGAAGACGGTAGTTATACTACAGCTCTTAATATCAGTACGTTATCAGGCAATGAGTTGACTACCGTTGTGACTACAACAGATGTTAGCGATAATAGCATCACCGACAGTGAAGTAGATTTAAATGTTGATGCTCAAGCATCGGTTGTTGATGATACGAACGCTGATGCAGGAGTAGTTACAGTTGCTTCTATAACTGATGATGATCTAATTAGTGCTACAGAAGCTGGAGAAGATATAACCGTAAGCGGTACGGCAGTAGGTGGAGATGTATCTGAGGGTGATGCAGTTACATTTACTGTTAATGGAACGCAATATTCTACGACGGTGGGACAAGATGGTAGCTGGTCAGTAGCAGTAGCAGGTGCAAACTTAGCTGCTGATACTGAATTTACAGTCAATGTAAGTTCAAGTGATGCAGCCGGCAATACAGTAACTTCAAGTGCTACTTCAACACATAGTGTTGAGGCTGATACTCAGCCTATAAGTGGTACAAATGTTACTTTCATTGTTGATGTTTCAAGTAGTATGAGCAATAGCGATTTAGCACTAACAGAAGATGCTATGGAGAGTATAATCGCACAATATGACAGTATCGGCGATGTTAATGTCAATATCGTTCAATTCTGGGGTAACAATAGTGAATCTTCAGGTTGGCAAGATGCAAGTATTGATGTAAACGGTTCATTGTACACTGATAAAAGCGGTACTGATATTGAACAGGGATTAAGGGCGGCATCTGAATTGTATGATGGTTCGGAACCATCAGCTGCTTCAAATGCTGTCTACTACTTTGGAGACGGTAATACTTATGGTAGTTATGAAACAGATTTTGACGCTTTCATTCCTACTTGGAATTCATTTATTGATGAAAATGTAAATGATCTTCAGGTTATTGGTATTAATCAATCTAATTTAAGTGATTTAAATACTATCGCTGCAGCAGGCGATAACGCTGCAATTTATGTTAATGATATTTCAGATTTATCAACTGTAATTTCTGATATTGCCGGTGTAAGTGGCGACACTACTTCTGATAACAGCAGTGACAGCACTCCATCTGAAAGTGCCGATACTACTGCAGAAATTCCGACAGTAACCTTAGAACTAGGAGATGCTACAGAAATAGCTGGAGTTACAAGTAGCATCGAATTTGAAGACGGTAGTGACCATCGTATGTATGAAGGTAAATCTCAAACATATGATCTAGGCGGTGATGCAACTACTGTTAGTGTTAATATGAAATATTTTGATGATGGAGGTAGATGGGGTGTTGCTGATGAAGCGACCATAGAGTTCTACGACGATAGCGGTACATTAGTCGGTACTAAAGTCTTACATGAAGATGACCTAAATCGTTATGATGATATTACGCTTAGTTTAGGTAATGATGAGAGTGGAAATCCAATTGAATTTAGTTCAATAAAAATCACTTCAACTCAAAGTGACTTTAAAATTGACAAGGTAGAGGCTAACGTTGAAGTTACAGAAGATGCAACATATGAGTATAATCCAACAATTTCACTTGATTCTAGCGACACGAGTGTAAACATCAGTGAAGTAAAACTTGCTGTGACTGAATTACCGGATGGAGTAGAGTTTTACCAAGGAGGAAGTAAGGTTTCAGCTGATGCAAACGGTGATTATATTTTAGATGCAAGTGATTTAACGAATGTAACTATTAAAACTCCGACACTATTAGAGAGTGATGGAACAGGAGGATTTACAATCGCCGTTGAAACAACTGTTACCGAAGATAATACAGGATTAGAAGCCACTCATACGGCTACAATTGTTGACGGTGTCATTGAAGGATTGGAATATACTACATCATCCGGAGTTCACGGCTTTACGGATGCAAACGGTAACTTCTCTTACAATGAAGGAGATAGCATTACCTTCAGTATCGGTAATGTTGTTCTTGGAACTGCAACAGTTGAGGATGTTTTAAGCGGAACTGTATTCTTACAAGATTTAGCTGATGTTGCAAGAACTGACGTAAATGATGAATATGTTGAAAATATGGCAACATTTTTACAATCACTCGATACGGATAGTTCAGATAAAATTGTCATCACCGCTGCGATGCATAGTGCACTTAGTGATTCAGAAATTGATCTAAGGAGTGCGGCTGAAGAGGATGTTCAATCATTGGTTGAGAGTGTCGGTGCAACTTATGTTGATGAAGATACTGCAATGGAACACGTGCAAGACATGCTTGAAGAGTACGCAGGAATTGATGAGGCAGAATTTGAAGCCCGTGTTGAAGATGCAGATCAAGTAGCTACTGTGGGTAATCATCCGGTTGAAGGGTTGGCATATGAGACAACTTCCGGATTAAGTGGTGAGACGGATGAAAACGGTCAATTTGAGTATGGCGATGAGGATGAAATTACATTCACAGATGCCGAAACAGGTGAGCAAAGTAGCATAAAAGCTGAAGATATCGGTGAAGGTGCTACAGTAACAAAATCTGATCTTAATGCGGTTGATGTTGAACAAACAGAAGAAGAGACTACATCAGATGAAGATGTACAAGAGGTACCTGAAGATGAAGCGGTTGTAGAAGAGAGTGCTCAAGAGACTCCTGAAACAAAAGAAGAAACAGAAGAGATAGTTGATACTCCTTCTGAAAAAGAGGAATCAGGTGGACTATTTAGTAATATTTGGAATGCTGTTAAGAGTTTCGTAACAGGTGAGGCAGCAAATGCTGAATCTGAAGCAAAAGAGTCAGAAGGGGATACTGAGACAAAAGAGTTTAGACCTAGGGAAAGAGAAGATAGACGTGAATCTAGGGATGAGTCAAGAGAAGAGAAAGCTAAAGAGAGAGAAGAAAAACAAGAGGAGAAAGAGGATAAACCTCAAGATGACAATACACTCAAAGCTGAAGTTGCAGCTGCCGAAGTTGCACAAGATGAGAGTGAACCAGAAGAGGTTGCTGAGGAAGCTGTTGAGGAAGTTCAAGAGGCAGCCCAGAGTGTTGAAGAAGAGGTGGCTCCTGAACCGGTAGTGGAAGAGGAAACTTCAGAAGTTGCACAGAGTGAAAGCGTTGATACGGCAGAACTTGAAGGCTTGATTGTTGAAGAGAGTGTCGAAGTTGATCTTGATATTGCAGCTGAACCTGCTGCAGAGAGTACTCCTGAAGTTGTAGAGGAGGAGGCTCCTGTTGAAATCATCTTAGATGATGTGGTCGAGAGCGGTGTGCCTGCGACAGATGTTATAGACTTTAGTGAAGTTGCTGCGCCAGAACCTACACCTGAGCCGGAACCTGCACCGGCTTCTGAGAGTACTCCGGAACCTGCAGCAACACCTGAGCCGGAACCTGCTCCAGAGCCAGAACCTGCTGCACCAGCAGAATCTGTACCGACTGTTGTTATAGATGATGTGACGGTTGATCAAATGTAGTGCTATAATACGCTTTATTTGCAATATCTGAAAAGGAGTTATGAGTGCAAACAAGCGTGTTATTAGAATTTAGTATGTTCCCTACAAGTAGTGAATGTAGGGAGGGTGCTTCCGTATCAGAATATGTTAGTAGAATTATTTCTATGATTGATGAGAGCGGTGTTTCATATCAGTTAACGCCGATGGGAACAATAGTAGAAACTTCAACAGTAAAAGAGGCTCTTTCAATCATAGAGCGCGCCTATGACGTTTTAGGTGATGATTGTGAGAGAGTCTACTCCTCATTAAAATTTGATATTAGAAAAAACAAATCCGGAAGACTAAAAGGTAAGCTTGATTCAGTCGAGCAGAAATTAGGTCGTAAGGTCAATACTTGAAAATAGTAGTGTTTCTTTTTCTCTTTTTTTCATTAGCTACGGCAGATGAAGAGAAGCCTGATATTATGCAGGTTCTTTTCTTAAAAGTTGGAATTGAAGCACTTTCAAATGATATAAATGGTCTATACAGTAAGAGCAAAATAAATAGTATAGAGTTAGATAAAATCGAAGAACGCATTAGCAATATTGAAAATAATATGGATGTTTTAATAAATTTTATTGATTCTCAAGAGTTGGAAGCAAACTAAAAAAACTTAAGTAATTGCAAATTTACACATAGTTATATAATAATTTCTTTTTTTAAAAGATTAAAGAAGCTTTTAACGATAAAAAAGCTAGAATGAGGCACTTTATGGTGTTAAAATTAGATAAAAGGTACCTTTTAATATGGATTTAGGAACCGTAATAGGTCTAGTTATGATTTTTGGACTTTTATTGTCAGCAATGGCAATGGGGGTTGGAATTGGACCGTACATTGATATCCCTTCAATTTTAATTGTTTTTGGTGGTTCTATAGGTTCATTGCTCGTTGGTTTTAAAATTGAGCAGATGAAAAATTTCGGCAAGATATTTATGGTTGCCGTTAAACCTCCTCAGACTGATATGATGGAGTTAATAAAAAAACTTGTCGATTATGCAACGCAGGCTAGACGTGACGGTATTTTGGCTCTTGAAGCAGCTGCAAATAACGAAGAGAATGAGTTTTTGAAAAAAGGCTTATCAATGGCAGTTGACGGTAATGAACCTGATACCATCCGTGATCTACTTGAAATAGAGATGGAACAAACCAGTACAAGACATAAAGGTAATGCCTTAGTTTTTGATCAGTGGGCAGGTTTTGCCGGTGCTATGGGGATGATCGGTACACTAATAGGTCTTGTTGCGATGCTTTTGAATATGGCCGATCCTAGTGCTATTGGACCTTCTATGGCGGTTGCTCTTCTTACAACAATGTATGGTGCTATAATCGGTAATACTATCGGTGCACCGATCGCAAACATTCTAGGTATTCGTAATGATGAAGAGACAATTGTAATGCTAGTCGTACTGGAAGGAATTATGTCTATACAAGCCGGAGATAATCCACGTACTTTAGAGGGAAAACTTCTCTCATTCTTGCCACCTAATGAGCGTGTAAGTCAGTTTGAGTAGTTAATTTATGGCAAAGAAAAAATGTAATTGTGATTGTCCTAAATGTTTGCCTGCATGGCTAGCAGCGTTTGGAGACCTTATGAGTCTTCTTTTATGTTTTTTCGTTTTACTCCTCTCTATGTCTACTATGGATGCAAAAAAAGTTGCAGATGCTATTGGTTCACTCTCAGGTGCACTCAGTGTTCTTGAAGGTGGTACACAAGCAGAGATAAGTCCTGATAGATTAAAACAGGCTACTCCGATTGAAAAGAGAGATGAGACGGCAGAAGAGGTTAACCGTGTTGCACAAGCTGTAATTGAAGTAAAAGAGATGACTCAAGGTGGAGGTGGACCGGCTGTTACTGTTGAAGAGGCTGAAGAGGGATTTTTTATACGTCTTCCGGCAAATTTACTCTTTAAACCGGGATCAGCTCGTATAGAGAACCAAGATGCAATCCTTTTTCTAAAAAGAATAGCACTTATTATTATGCAATTTCCAAATAACATTGAAATTAGTGTACGTGGACACACTGATGACCAGCCGCCGGCTGCGAAAAGTCCATTTAAAGATAATTGGGAACTCTCATCTGCTAGGGCAATAGCAGTTCTACAAGAGTTGCACTTGGCGGGGGTTGAGCCAAAAAGAACTTCAACTGCCGGTTTTGCAATGTACCGTCCTGTCGCGACAAACGCAACGAAAGAGGGCAGGGCAAAAAATCGCCGTGTTGATATATACTTCTTTGGAACACAAAAAGCTGCAGGAGATTCTGCTCAAAAGAGTGTGCTTGACAGCGGTATGACAAGCGTTAAGGAATAATGAGAAGCCTATTATTCCTACTTCTTTTTGCATTGACTCTCAATGCAGAAAGTGTTCAAATACCAACCGTAAACTTAACACTTGGCGGTGTAACCGAGCCTGAGCAGTTGGTTACTTCACTTAATATACTAGTTGTTTTAACACTTCTTTTTCTAGCTCCGTCACTGATTTTGGTGATGACAAGTTTTACAAGAATACTGATAGTTTTTGGATTCTTAAGGCAGGCACTTGGAACTCAGCAGATGCCTCCGACTCAGCTACTTGTCTCATTAGCATTAGTTTTGACATTTTTTGTAATGGAGCCTATAGGTGAAAAGGCATATGAGAGTGGAATAAAGCCTTATATGGAGAAGACTATCGGTTATGATGAAGCGTTTGAGCGTGCGGCAGAGCCTTTTAAAAATTTTATGATTAGAAATACAAGGGAAAAGGATTTAGCACTTTTTTTTAGAATAAGAGAGATGCAAAATCCGCAAAGCGTTAAAGAGGTACCGCTTAGCATCGTAATACCCGCTTTTATGATTAGTGAGCTAAAAACTGCATTTGAAATCGGTTTTTTGATCTTTTTACCCTTTTTAATCATCGATATGGTTGTTTCATCTATTTTAATGAGTATGGGTATGATGATGCTTCCGCCGGTTATGATATCACTGCCTTTTAAAATTTTAATTTTTGTGATGGTGGATGGATGGAATCTGTTAATAGGCAATTTAGTAGATAGTATTAAATAAGAGATATTCTCTGGTTTAATTGATATTTTGAGTTAGGAAAAAAATGGTTTGTAAACATTTTGGCGAATGTGGAAGTTGTAAGATATATGAAGAGGGTTATGAAGCCCAGCTTGGTGAGAAGATAAAGGGTACACAAAAGCTTTTTGTACCCTTTACGGATATTGAGTATGATGTTTTTTTATCACCGCATGAGGGATTTAGGTTTAGATCCGAGTTTAAAATTTATCATGATAACGGTGATATATATTATGCAATGTACAATAAAGAGAAGAGACTATTTAAGATTGATGAATGTTTGATAGTAAATAGTGAAATACAAAAACTTTTTACCCCTTTGTTGCAACAGGTAAAAAAGTTAAATATTGCACATAAACTTTTTGCCGTTGAATTTCTTTCAACAACGACAAAAGAGATGATTATAACGCTAATTTATCATAGAAAACTAGATGAAGAGTGGGAGAAAAGCGCTAAAACACTGCTTCAGGAACTTCAGGTTGAGGGAATTATCGGAAGAAGTAGAAAACAAAAGATTGTTATTGAAAAAGATAGAGTAGTAGAGGACTTTTCTGTTAATGAAAAGATATATAAGTTTGTATATATAGAAAATAGTTTTACGCAGCCAAACCCATACACAAACCGATCAATGCTGCAATGGGTTTCTGATCAAAGTAGAAATATCGACGGCGATCTGCTTGAACTCTATTGTGGAGCAGGAAATTTCACTCTTATACTGTCTGAACATTTTGAAAGAGTGTTAGCTACGGAAATTTCAAAAACTTCTATTGCAGCAGCTAGAAAAAATTGTGAAATTAATGATATCACAAATATTGAGTTTATCAGAATGAGTAGTGAAGATTTTGTTCAGGCTAGCAATAAGGTTAGAGAATTTAACCGTTTAAAAGAGATCGACTTAGAGAGTTATACATTTAGTTCTGTTTTTGTTGACCCGCCTCGTAGTGGTCTTGATGATACGACGAGAGACTTAGCATCAAAATTTGAAAATATACTCTATATATCATGTAATCCCGAGACTTTAGCCAGAGATGTAGAGTATTTTAAAAATACGCATAAGATAGTTGCTATGGCATTTTTTGATCAGTTTGCATATACTCCTCATTTGGAGATGGGTTTACATCTAGTAAAAAAGTGATGAAATAAAACATTATGGCTCTAAATAGCGTAAAAAATAGGAGAGTTTTAAAAATTTAAGATATAATTTCGCCATTAGAACTTTGCAAAGGTAACAAATGGATCAAGGCGCGATGGACTCTGTGGAAAATCAAGAAGAAGATTTTGCAGCTCTTTTAGAGGAGTCATTTAAAAAACAAGACCGCAGTACACGTTTAGCGGATGGAGTTATTGTAGAGATTAATGAGGCGGAAAACCGTGCATTAGTTGATGTTGGTGAGAAATCTGAGGGTATTTTAAACTTGGATGAGATTAAAGATAGTGAAGGAAATCTGACTCATAATAATGGTGATAAGCTTAAAGTTATGATTACGGGTTATTACAATGAACGTCCGAAAATCTCCTATCTAAAGGTTCTTGAGCAAGAGAAAACTCAAAACTTTATCGAAGCTAACAAAGATAATTTCGAAGATTTAATCGTAACGGGAACTGTAACGAAGAAAAATCGTGGTGGTTTTGTCGTAGAGAGTGATGGTGTAAACTTCTTTATGCCTCGCTCACTTGCAGCTTTTAAAGATGATAATAGTGTAATTGGGCGCGAAGTACAAGCTAGAGTACTTAAAATTGATGAGGAAGACGGTTCTATCGTTATTTCAAGACGTAAGTACTTAAATGAAGAGAGAAAACGTAAAAAACAGATCGTTGATAGCCTTATGGAAGAGGATAAAATTATTAGCGGTATCGTAAAAAAGATTACAAGTTATGGTATGTTTGTTGATGTAGGCGGTGTTGATGGACTTGTACACTACAATGAGATTAGTTACAAAGGTCCTGTTAACCCTTCAAAATATTACAAAGAGGGTGACACGGTTGATGTTAAAGCCATTTCATATGACAAAGACAAACGCCACCTGTCGCTTTCTATAAAAGCTGTAACCCCAGATCCATGGGTAGAAGTTGAAGAGGAGCTTGATGAGGGTGATACTATTACCGTAACAGTTAGCAATATAGAACCGTACGGTGCTTTTGTTGATTTAGGTAATGATATAGAGGGATTTTTACATATCTCTGAGATCACTTGGGATAAAAACATCAAAGATCCGAATAAATATTTAGAGGTCGGTAAAGAGATCGATGTTGAAGTTATCGAGATTAACTCTAAAAAGCATAAATTAAGAGTTTCATTAAAGAAACTTCAACCGCGTCCTTTTGAAGAGTTTATCAAAAACTTTAAAGAGGGTGATGTAGTTACCGGTAAAGTTACTTCTTTAACAGATTTTGGTGCATTTGTACAGATCGGTGGAGTTGAGGGACTTTTACATAATCAAGACGGAAGTTGGGATAAAAGCAAAAAGTGTAAAGACTTTTTGAAAAACGGTGATGAAGTAGAAGTTAAAATTGTTAAGATTAATAAAGAGAGTGAAAAAATATCTCTAAACAAAAAGGTTCTTGAAGAGAGCCCTTCACAAAAATTTGCTAAAGAGCATAGCATTGGCGACACTGTTACAGGAACTGTACGTGACGTAAAAGACTTTGGTGTTTTCATCTCTTTAGACGATGGTGTTGATGCTCTCATTCGTTTAGAGGATTTAGGACCGTTAAAAGCAGAAGAGCTTGAAAAAGGCCAGTCAATCGAGGCAGCTATCTCTATGCTTGATTCTCAAAAAGATCGTATTAGACTTTCTGTAAAAAGAATGGAAAAATTAAAAGAGCAAGCGATGCTTAATGAATACAATAAAGATGACGATAGTAATTCATTAGGTGACCTAATAAAAGAGAAATTAAAATAATCACTGGATAAGGAGTAGCAGATGTTAAAAAAATCAAAGGCTTTTTGGTTTTTTTCCCTGCTGCCGATTTCCGTTTTACTATTTTTAATAGTTTTTTTTATAAATATAAATAGCATTGACGAGAAGAGTCTGGTCAGTAGTTTAGAGAAATTAGATACTCCAAAAAAAGAGCTTAACAAAGTAGATGAGAGAGGCTGGGTAAAGAAATTTGCTACAAGTGCTCAAAAAGGATATTTTTATCCTGTTAATGAAATATCTATTGAGTTAGCGCTAGAAGAAAATATAGATGTTTATGACGAGTATCGCCTAGATGTTGAGCCGCTGGATACTTATAAGTTTTTTTGTTTAAGGCAAGTTCTAGGTTCATTCAATATTCATTACCTACTTCAAAGACAGCACGATGATGTACAAACCGTGCTTTTCTCAGACAATAAAAGCGAATTAGAAGCTATAGTAAAAGAGCTAAAAACATATAATATTAATGCAAAAGTTACGCAAGTTATAAGGAAAAAGTATGCAAAAGTTTAAAGTTGTTGTATGTGATCATATCCATCAAGCTGGACTTGATCTTTTAGAAAAAGACAACACAATAGATATGATTAATGCTGCGGATGTTGATAAGACATCTCTTTTAGATATTTTGGCAGATGCAGACGTGGCAATTACAAGAAGTTCAACAGATGTGAATGACAAGTTTCTATCATCCGTAAAAAAGCTAAAAGCTGTTGTACGCGCGGGCGTCGGTGTTGACAATGTGGATATCGAGGGTTGTTCAAAGCAGGGTATTATCGTGATGAACGTTCCGACTGCCAATACGATTGCTGCAGTTGAGCTTACGATGACACATATGCTTAGCTGTATGAGAAGTTTTCCATATGCGCATAACCACCTAAAACAAGATCGTGTATGGAAAAGACAGCAGTGGTACGGCTATGAGTTAAAAGGTAAAAAGCTTGGAATTATCGGTTTTGGAAATATCGGTAGCCGTGTCGGTATAAGAGCTTTAAGTTTTGAAATGGATGTTGTAGCGTATGATCCATACATCCCATCAAACAAAGCAACTGATTTAGGTGTGAGCTATACTTCAAACTTTGATGATATTCTTGCTTGTGATTTGATTACTATTCATACTCCAAAAAATAGCGAAACTATCAATATAATCGGTAAAGATGAGATTGCTATGATGAAAGAGGGTGTGGTTTTAATCAACTGTGCACGTGGCGGTCTATATAATGAAGAAGCGTTATATGATGGACTAAAAAGCGGCAAGGTAAGAGCTGCAGGTATTGATGTTTTTGCAAAAGAGCCTGCTATTGATCATCCTCTACTTGAGCTTGATAACATTTGTGTAACACCGCATTTAGGTGCAAATACCAAAGAATCACAATATAATATTGCAGTACAAGCAGCTGAAAATGCAATTGAAGCAGCGAAGGGCATTGCCTATGCAAATGCTTTAAATCTTCCTATTAAAGAGAGTGAACTTCCTGAATTTGTAAAACCTTACTTAGAGCTTGTTCAAAAGATGGGTAATTTTGCAGCGCAGATTAACAAGGGTGCAATCGTTTCAATCAAACTTGAAGGTGAAGGAGAAATTGCAGAGTATCTGAAATCACTTTCAACATTTGCAACAGTTGGAGCACTCAGCCATACTATAGGTGAGAATATCAACTATGTAAATGCAGAATTTATTGCCGAGGAACGCGGTATTAAGATTGAACATGAAAAAGTTTCGAACCTTGGAGCATATAAAAATAAAGTATCCGTACGTGTAACGACACAAAAAGATGTTTTAACAGTATGTGGTACGGTTTTTGAACAAGGCGTTCAAAGGATAGTAGATATCAATGGCTTTACGCTTGATGTAAAACCACACGGTAGAATGATTCTATTTAGAAATTCAGATGTTCCGGGTGTTATCGGTGCAGTGGGTAATACTTTAGCAGCACATAACATTAACATTGCAGATTTCAGGCTTGGTAGAAACAATGATCAGGCATTAGCAGTTATTATTGTTGATGAGGATGTTGATCATAAAGCTTTGGAAGAGTTGGCATCACTAAATGCAGCACTTAGCGTTTCATACGCAAGATTATAATTTTTATTACTAGGAGGATATATGGCAGCAACATATTCGATGAATGATTTAAAAAAAGGTTTACGTATAGAGTTAGACGGTATCCCATATAAGATTACGGAGTACCAACACGTAAAACCTGGAAAAGGTGCGGCGTTCGTACGTGCAAAAATTAAAAACTTTATTAACGGTAAAGTAATTGAGAAAACTTTTCACGCCGGTGATAAAGCACAAGCTCCTGATATGGAGACAAAAACGATGCAATACCTCTATGATGATGGTGAAATGCTTCAATTTATGGATACTGAGACATATGAGCAGTTAGGGCTCTCTTATGATCAGACTGAAGATGCTGCAAAGTGGATTATTGACGGTATGAATGTACAGGTACAATTTCACAATGGAAAAGCAATCACTGTTGAGGCTGAACCTATAGTTGAACTTACGATTGTAGAGACTGCTCCAAACTTCAAAGGTGATACGACAAGTAGTGGGAAAAAACCTGCAAAATTAGAATCTGGTGCAACGGTTCAAGTTCCGTATCACGTTTTAGAGGGTGATAAAATCAGAGTAAATACCGTTGACGGTGAGTACCTAGAAAAAGTTAAGTAGGTCTGTTATGCCAAGAGTTTTAGTACCTTTAGCAAATGGTTTTGAAGACATTGAAGCTGTTTCTATCGTTGATGTCTTAAGACGTGGCGGTATCGAAGTAACTTTGGCAGGTGTTGAAACAATGGAGCCAAAGGGTGCTAACGGCATAACAATAAAAACAGATAGACTCTTTGAGGGACTCAGTGCCGATAACTTTGATATGATCGTTCTTCCCGGCGGTTTTGAAGGTACGGAAGTACTCTCTACCAATATAAATGTTCAAGATGTCATAAAAGATTTTGAAGCAAAAAATCTACCTATAGGTGCTATCTGTGCTGCACCTCGCGCTTTAGAGGCTGCCGGAGTTTTAAAAGAGGGATTTACTTGCTATCCTTCCGTTGAAGAGAGTCTCAAAACTGGTGGATATACAGACGAAAAGTTTGTAGTTGAAACTGAAAATATTATGACCTCTCGTGGGCCGGGTACTGCAATTTGTTTTGGTTTAGAGATTGTAAAAAAACTTGTTGGACTACCGAAATATAACCAGCTTAAAGAGGGACTCTTAGCAAGTTACTGTAACTAATGCATGTTGACCTTACTGTCGGTGATATCAATAAACACCTAAAAAGCCTCGCTGTTCCGGCAAGCATCGGTTTTCTCTTTCATACAATGTACAACATAACCGATACATATTTTGCCGGACTTATTTCTACTGAATCACTCTCAGCTCTTAGTATCACATTTGCGATATTTTTTATGATTGTAGCTGTTGGCGCTGGGATGTCTGAGGCTGTTACTTCGATAGTAGGGAATTTTCTTGGTGATAAGAGGCGTTTTTCTGCTAGAAGAAGCGCATTAAACTCTATTGTTTTTGCTCTTATTTTGGGCTTTTTTATTACAATAACGGGTCTTAGTTTAACACCTACATTATTGGGTTATGTAGGTGTTAGCGGCTCTTATCTAAATGAGAGTCTCTCCTATATCGATACAATTATGTATGGTGCCATATTTTTCGTTCTCAGTTTTTTTATCAATGCCATTTTAAATGCACTGGGTGATACCATCTCTTTTAGAAATGTTTTAGTAGTCGGTTTTTTTATCAATATTATCCTTGATGCATGGTTTACATTAGGCGGTCTTGGAATTGAGCCTATGGGTGTTTTTGGCATTGCTCTAGCAACCGTTATCATTGAAGCACTAGGAACTCTCTATCTCTTTTATAGACTAGCAAGAATGCCGCTTTTTAGAAAAATGAGACTTTTTCGTTTAGAGATAGCAACCTTTAAAGAGATAATTACCCACGGCATAGCTCCAAGTTTGAACCTCTTTTTAATGGCAATAGGGATCTATCTTGTCACCTATTTTGTCGCTCCATTTGGCAAAGAAGCCGTTGCAGCCTACGGTGTAGGTATGAGAGTTGAACAGGTGGCACTGCTTCCTATGATAGGGATAAATATAGCAGTACTTGCAATAGTCTCTCAAAACAACGGTGCAAAAAGATATGATCGCGTGCGTAGTACCATTTACAAATCTCTTCAATCAAGTGCAGTACTTTCAGTAATCGGTGTTGTAGCTATCCTGTTAGGCGCAGAGCAGTTGATGCGTATCTTTAGTGAAGATATCGCCGTTATAGAGATGGGTGTGAGATATCTACAGATCAATATACTGCTTCTTTTTGCGTATGCAGTAATTTTTATACACATTGCACTTTTACAAGGTATAAAACAGACAAAATTTATTTTTTATATTAGTATCTTGCGCCAACTGCTTGTTCCTATTCTACTTTTTGGAATGTTTATGATGTATGAATTTAAACTCGAAGCCTACTGGTGGGGTATATTTGCCATCAATCTATTTGCTGCCATTTTTACAAGATTCTACTCTTTTAGAAGATTAAAACTGCTAGAGGCAGATAAATGAGTCAACTCTGCCCATGTAAAAGCACACTGCAATTTGACAAGTGTTGTAAGCCTATCATTACGGGTGAAACAGATGCTAAAACTGCTGAACAACTCATGCGCTCGCGTTATAGTGCGTACGCAACACAAGTAGTTGATTATCTCTTAGATTCCTCTTGTAGTGTAAATGATTCAAAAGATGACATTGAAACATTTTCTAAAAGCGCATATTTCCAACATCTAGAGATAGTTTCTACGAGTGAAAACAGTGTTGAATTTAAAGCCTATTTTATACTTGAAGGCAAACAACAACTTCTGCATGAACAATCAACCTTTGAACAAAAAGAGAACGGTTCATGGTGCTACAAAGAGGGTACTATCTATCCGGAAGAGTTTTCGCAAGGAAGAAACGAAAAATGTATCTGCGGAAGCGGGAAAAAGTTTAAACAGTGTTGTGCAAAAAGAATGTAGATATTAAAAGAATTTCAAGTGAGAAATCTCACTTGAAAATTTAAAAATTATAGTTTAACTGAAAGCTGTAGCTGTACTGACTGTGTCTAACTGAAGATGCGTTTGACATTCCAAGCGGTACGAGTGCTGATGTGTCGTATCTATCTTTTTGTTCGGTTGCATAAACAAATGCAAGGTCTACAGAAAACATATTATTAAAGTGGTATGTTCCACCCATTGAGTAGTGTGTTTCTATATTTACAGGAAAGCCTAAGAGGTTAAGCATATTCAGTGCTGCACCTGCTCCGGTACTTCCGTCATACTCTCTTAACGGTGCTTTTGCGTAGTTTAGTCCTGTTCTGAATGCCCACGTATCCTCTTCATATTCGTATCCGAGGATATATACGTCCTGATCTTTCCAACCAAATTCTGCGTAACCGTTAGCATCTTCCCAATGAACTTTCTTATAATCAAATGCAAGCGTATGATCTTCTAAAAATTTATATGACACACCTAGACCTGATTCAGCAGGTTGTGTAAGTTTGTCGCTAAGTGCAGATCCAAGTAGTGGAGCAAACGGTTTTGTTGCTGCTGAGATTTGACCTTTATATTTCATACCGATAGCAGATTTATAGACCGCACCAACTTTTAAGCCCTTTAACAAGACTTTACTAAGATCATATGAAAAACCTGCGTTAAATCCAAAACCAAAATCCTGACCTGTTCCTTCACCGATATTATTTACATCAAACGGGGCAGGTTGACCTGTCGGCATTTTGTAGTTGATATCAAGCGCGCCGTATTGGATGATAGGTGTGATACCTACACTCATACCATTAAGTGCATAAGAGAGGGGAACACCGAATTTCATGAGTTGCAAGCTAGTGACCATCTGCATAGTACCGTTGCCACCTTGTGCAGCCGTTCCAGATTCACGGTAATCTGCTCCTAATCCTCCTGAACCCCACATGCCGATACCAACGTAAAAGTTATCATTAATTTTATGGGCAATTGATACTTCAGGGATTAGTGTTAGATCAGATGTGCTATATTCGGGACCTTGCCCGCTGTCATAGTGTGTTTTTGGGATAAAAATCGTTCCTCCCAAAGAGATCTCTGATCCTGTAAGTTCTGTAAGCATTGCAGGATTAACTAAAGTTGATTCAGCACCGTGACTTTTAGCGATACCAAGCCCAGCCATACCACGAGATTTTGCACCAAGTCCGATAAGAAGGTCACCGTTGATTGCATATGCAGAAGTTGCACTAAGTGATAGTGTTATGAGTGTGATAAGTGGTTTTGATGAAAAATTCATATTACCCTTTTCATGATATAATTTAAAACATGCATTATAGTAATTTTCAATGATGAATTAAATGGGTAAAAGTATAAAAAAGATGCCTATTTGTATAAACAAGGAATAATACTTGAAAGAACTGCTAATTGAACAACTTTTTAAAAAATACAATTTCACACAACAGCAAGGATTAATGTTAACATCAATTGAAAAAGTGAACTTAATCAAGATTGATCACTGTAGTCAAAGTCGTGAGATACTTTATAACCGTGGAATATTTTTAATTGCAAGTGGAGAGAATGTTGGTTTTCTCAACAGTAGTGAAGTTATACTTGGTAATAAACATTTTGTTATTGTTGCTACTGCTCAACCTGCCGAATGTGAAACACTCTTGTGCACTAAGCCTATGAAGGGAGTATATATAGATCTTGACCTGCAGCGTTTGCAAAGAATAAATGCAATTTTAGATAGTGAGATGGAAGTTGATACTACAAAAACACCAAAAAATGTAGTGACGGCAAATATGACTGATGAGATTGATTCAGTATTTGAGCGTCTCATGAAAACACTTTTAAATGATGAAGAATCTAAAATACTTGGTGATCAAATTATCGATGAACTATACTATAGAATTATCAAAACTCCAATGGGTTCTCATCTTATGCAGCTTTCTACTCAGCTCACACATTTCTCTAGAATCTCAAATGTTATCGATGAGATACAAAACAGTCTTGATGATGAGATCAATATTGATGATTTGGCAGCAAAGGTGGACATGCAAAGAGCGAATTTTCACAAAAAATTTAAAGAGATATATAATGACTCACCGATACAGTATATAAAAAAAATACGTCTTAATAAAGCGAGACACTATATAGAATTTGAAAAGATGAAAGTTATTGACGCTGCTTCAAAAGTGGGATATGAAAGCCCAAATCAGTTCAGTCGCGAATTTAAACGTCATTTTGGAGTATCGCCCTCGGAAGTGAAAAAATAATTTAGAAAAAAGAGAAGCGGTTCTATGCTAAACCACTTCTACTTTCAGAATATATTTAAATATTACCGGTTACATAGTACATTGTGTTGTAGAACCGGTTGCTTCTGCAACGGATATTTCAGATTCCGGATTTTGTAAATTTGAAAGAATATAGTTTGCAGTTATCGCCTTTTTTAGATCTTGCAATACTCCATTCATATCTTCGGTTCCAAAAAATATCAAATCACCGACAATAGGTGTATGATAAAACTCAAATCTTGAAGCTTTATCAATTGATTTTTTGAATATTTCCTCATCATAGCAGATGTTAAAGTAACCTGACGTACTACTTACCGTATTTGTCTTTTGAGTATCCAAAATTTTTTTTGCGTTTTCATCGAAGTTTGCACCGTCTATTTCGATCTCTTCTATTGTATTGTCATTTGCTCTAAAAAAAAGTGCTCTCATAATAGTCCTCTACATATTTAATTAAAAAAGCTTTATAGCATATAAAACTTCATTTAAGCTTTATCGTCCTCTTTTTTAAATACCCAAAAGTATTCATCTCTTCCACTAATGTTTTTTTCTTCAAAATGAACGATTGAAAAGTCAAGATCTTTTATCCATTCAATTTCATCTTTTCGTATTGGATGTGGCGGTCCGGGAGGGTTTATACTTTCTGATTTATTTGCAAAACAGACAACGAGCAGTAGTCCACTGTTCTTTATAACGTTTGTGATGTTATATAAAGCCTCTTTTCTTAATTCATTGGGTAGAGATTGAAGCGTATAGGCTTCAAATACAAAATCATATGAGTTAACCCACTCTTTAGGTAACTCAAATAGATCAGCTTGCAGATATGTTGCATTTGAGTTTGGATGTCTATTTCTACACTGTTCTATCGCTTTGTCTGCATAATCAAATGCTGTCACGTTATATCCGCTATTTTGAAGAAGTTCCGTATCATCTCCAAGACCGCATCCAACTACTAAGCCTTTTTTCACTTTCGTATAAGCTCTATCTTTTTCCAACCACTCTTTTAAAAAATTGTTTGGTTGCAGTCTTGCCCAAGGGATAGCAGTAAAATCTTCATCGGCATTTTCGTATGTTTTATCAAAAAAGCTTCCATAGTGTTGCATAAGATTGTCTTTCTATAAATAGGCTATTTTTGTAAATTCTCTTTTAATTTTTCTATCTTCATTAGAGCAGTTTTTGCATTTTCACTTGTTTTTCCGTATATATTGACCAAAACATCATATTGATCTTGTAAGTATTGTAGCGTTTTACTCATTTCATTTTTAGATCTATAGATAAAAGCGAGGAATTTAAGTGAACTGGCATAATGAACTCCCCAACTGCTTGCCTCAATTGCATAATATTTTTTTCGTATCAGCAGACTTTTTTCTTCATACTCTATCGCTTTGTCGATGTCACTGATTTTGAAGTAAGCAGCTAAACTACTTAATGTTTTTGTGTATTGTTCAGCCCACTCATCTTGATTTTCTCTGTAGAGCGGCTCTAACAGTTCTAAAGAGTTCTTCGTTGTCTCTATAGCCTTTTCTATTTGATTGATTGAAAAGTAAGAGGTCGCTAAATCTACGACGGCTTTTGTATAGTTATCTATATTCTCTTTAGCAGCTTCTTTAAAGAGCTGTTCATTATGCTCAAGATTTTTTATTTGGGTGTCAATTGTATCTTGCATTGAAATTTCCTAAATTTTGATTAAAAGTTTCAGACACTTATACTACAATTAATTATTTAATTCAAGAGCAGATTGAAGGCAGTTATGTATGAGTGAAAAGATAGCTTTATTGGGAGATTCACTTTTTGAGTGGGGGGATTGGGATGAAATGTTACAGACAGACAAACAGATTATCAATCTCGGAGTTTCTGGAGAGACCACACGTGAGATAGGAAATAGGGTAGGTCTTATAGATGATGATGTAAGTACGGTCATTATTATGGGTGGTATTAATGATCTTTTTTTAGGTTATACAGTTGATACGATTTTTTCAAATTATAAAAATATGATCGATGATTTACTGAAGCGAAATTTTAAACTCGTTGTACTTTCAACTCTTTATGTAACAGAGATGTATGCGAGGATTCAAGCTAAAAATATCTCAAAGCTCAACAAACTTTTAGAAGAGTATGCCAAAGAGCGTTCGATCATTTATGATGATCTAAATAGCTCAATGGCAACGGGTGATATTTTGGATGTTGAGAATAGCACTGACGGTGTACACCTTAGCGACATTGGGTATGAAAAATGGGCTAAGAGGTTACAGCGTTATTTTTAGGAATCACTCTTTCTTAGCTTACAGAGTTGTAGCGTTATAGACTCTTTCAAGCTCTTTATAGATCTTTTTTTTATCTAAAAAGGGGTTGCTTTGGATGAGATTAAATAAAATAGTTTTATCCTCTATGTTACCGCTCCAAACTCTACGATATTTTTTCTCCTTAAAACCGTTATCGAGTCTAAATTGCTTAAGTATCGTTTTTCCGACTGAATGTTTATAGAGATTTGTAGCATTAAATAGCTCATGTTTTTCAATGAGTATAAAAAATGGAGCCAGAGGAGTTTTATTCATAAGCGATAATCTTTGCATCTCTTCAAGAAGTTCAAGTATAGTTTTCTTTTTGTATTTTGAGGATTTTTGAGCGGCGATATACGCTTTATAACTTTTTTTATAGCCTTTTTTAACTCCTCTCTTTCTAATCATCTCCGACATAAGAGATGACCAGATAGTTATGAATTCAACAAGCACTCTGTTGTCATCATCAGCCATAATCTTATTTTTCCAAAACTTCCAACTATTGATTGCATCAATAGCTCTGCTAGCTTGAAGGCGCAGCATACGGTGCCAGTTGATAACTCTACCGTCACTTGTTAGCTCTTTAGTGCTCCATTGTTTTCCGTAGGTGTTATTGTTGATCTCATCTTGACTGATAAACATTTTTTTAAAATCTGTTTCTTTTAGCATCTATAGCACTCCAAATTAAAAACTATTTTCTAGATATATGTTCTAATATCTCGATTACTTGGGATTCGTCTCTTACGACCGCCGAAGCGAAACTATTAACCTCTTTAAGTGCATGAGTAAATTCTTCAGGATGTATAATAAGTGTTTTTTTACCTAACGCCGTAGCGTATCCTGCATCAAACGCTGCATTCCACTGTTTGTATTTTTCACCAAACTTTACTACTACAATGTCACTGTTTTTGATTAGAGTTTGATTTCTTATAGAGTTGATTTTTGCACTTACGTTGTCATTAAAGAATGCACTTCCTTGATCGCTAAGTACATCTTTACCTATGTCGTCACTTGATGCATGATCGTGTTCAGGTGTAAAAAAATCTACGTTCAAATCTTTACAACCATTTATAATCTCTTCTCTCCAGTTGGAGTGTATCTCTCCGGCTAAATAAACTTTATATGTAAACAAAATTTTCCTCTATTTAAATGAATTGAAAATTGTAACATAACTAGAGTTCTGCAAGAAGTCTACTATAAGAATGTGACTCGTCTTTTAAAAGTTACTGTTTAACTGAGTTAAGTGTAGCAAGAGCAGATTGAAAATCATACGATGTTATCTCTTCAGAGAATTTTTCAGCTTTATCACCAAAAAAGTTTTTTAATAGTTTATGATGATTGTTAAAAATATCGATCGCAGCAACGCTATCAATTTTTAGTTCCTCTTGAAGAGTGTTGATTATCTGTGATAGATTGTCATTATTATCATTATCATGTGCTATATGAATATTTGAATCATTTTTTAAAGAGCTGATTTTTTTTGATAGATCAACTTGTTCATCTGAAACTCTTTTAATTAAATTTAATATTTTAGTACTATCATCTTTATTTTTAAATTTTTTTAAAGAATTTTCCAACTCTTCGGAAAGTGATTGTATTTTAATAAGTCCTAACGTACCTGTAATACTTTTAAGAGTATGAGCAATCCTTGTAGCATCATTAAACTCTTCTCGTTCAAAATGGGTTTTACAATCTTTCATATCATTAACATGTTCACTATTGAATTTTTGTAAAAAATTCCAAAAAGCCTTTATATCGTCTTGCATGAATATAAGGCCTTTTTGTAGATGTATATTGTCAATTTTTGAAAGTTGTTCATAGAGCTTTTGATCTTCAAGAGGTTTTTCAACTTTTTCTGTTTCAATGACTTTCATGAGATCTTTTTTCGGTAACCATTTTAGAAGCATTGAGTAGAGTTGATCCGGATCTACAGGTTTTGATATAAAATCATTCATTCCCGCTTTTCTTGATGCTTCTCTATCCTCCGAATATACGTTTGCAGTCATTGCAATGATAGGAATATTTGGTAAACTATGAATGGAGCGTATCTGTTTTGTAGCTGTAATACCGTCCATTATCGGCATTTGTATATCCATAAGAATAAGATCGTAAATATTTGACTCTACCTTTCGCAGTGCCTCTTCACCGTTTACTGCAATGTCAACTTTCATATTTGCAGCATTTAATAGTTTTGTTGCTACCTCGCGATTTATGCTGTTATCTTCAACAAGTAATACACGAATATTTTCATAGTACTCTTTTAATAATATCTCCGGTTTAACATCTCTTTTTGGTTCATTTTCTATTTTACCCTGAGCGTGCTCTAAGACGACCGTAAACCAGAAGGTACTTCCTTCCCCAGGTATACTTTGAACGCCTATCTCACCTTGCATTAATTCAACTAGTCGTTTCGTGATAACTAATCCAAGACCCGTCCCACCATATTTTCTCGTAATAGAACTATCGGCTTGTTCAAAAGCTTGGAAAAGTTTAGATATTTTCTCTTTACTTAAACCAATTCCAGTGTCTTGTACCTCAAATTTAATCGTTAGTTTTCCATCTGTTTCATCTATCAATTTACTTCTAAGGGTAATGCTGCCTTTTTGAGTAAATTTAACAGCATTACTTACAAAATTAAGTAAGGATTGTCTGAGTCTTGTTTCATCACCTTTTAGCTTTTTTGGAACACCGTCTTGATCAATATGAAACTTCAATCCCTTCTCTACAATCTGACTTTTTAGTATCGAATAGACATGATCAAAGATTGCATCAAGTTGAAAATCTCTTTGTTCAAGCAAAAGTTTTCCTGCCTCAATTTTAGAAATATCCAATACATCGTTAATTATAGAAAGAAGGTGCCCTGCAGCAACATCTAATTTATAGAGTTGTTCTGATTGTTCATCTGTGGGAGAAGAGCGCTGCATCAGGTGAGTTAAGCCTATTATGGCATTCATTGGTGTGCGTATTTCATGACTCATATTAGCTAGAAAATTGCTTTTTGCCTTATTTGCGACATCGGCTTTTTCCTTGGCAATAGATAGCTCTTTAGTCTGTATCTCTAACTGATTATTGTAGTTTGAAATATTTTCTATATATTTGTTGATTTTACTATTAGCCATTAAGGTAGAATAGGTTGCATTGAGAACTAACCAAGACTGCTTGATAATATCTTTAAACTCGTTACTGAACTCTTCAGTAGTTGCAATGAGGAAAAATGACGTCATTTCATTGTTTACTATGACCGGTATGACCATCACTTCTGTAACGTTAATCATTTGTGAACCAAAAAATCTTTTTATTTGATTTTCATCTAGATTAAATGGTTTGTTTTTAAAATCATCTTTAAGTATTTTACTGTTTACTGTAGGAAGAAACTTTTCATTAACACCTATTGCGACCAAACTTTTGAAGATATTATCTTTTTCGTCAATTATATAAAATACTGCCATTTTAGATATGGTTACTTCAACGATCTTTTTGATATATTCAACGGCAAAATTTTCAATATTCTGTTGTTTTATAAGTATTTTTGAAATTTCAACGACTCTGTTTTGATTAATGATTTTCTTTTCAATAGTATCGGTCATTTCATTAAAGGATTTTGCTAAAGAACCTAGCTCATTGTTTAAATTAATATCATTTCGTAATGACATATTACCGGCTTTGATTTTTTTAGCTATTTTATCCATAGTTATGATTGGATTAGAAATATATTTACCTAAAAGTATAGCGACGATGTATATAGCAACCGATGCAATGAGAAAGAGCAAGATAAAGTCTGAAATCATTTTTCGAACAGGTTCGCTTAATTCATAGTAGTCTTGTTTAGTAACAAAACCCCATTCAGTCTGAGGTATATAGGTGTATGCTGCAATCACCTTTTCATTACGATAATCATTATTTATAGTAATTCCTGTTTTCCCTTGTGCAGCAAATACAGCGGGGTTAGCAGTTATATGAAAATTTAAGATTGCATCTTTAAACCAACGAAGCTCATTTAGGGCCATATTATCTTTATTAACAATGAGAGTTTCCCCGGTATTGCCAAGCCCGACTCTATCTTGAAGTATTTTGTATAGTGAATTATCTAAGTCTACATTAGCAACAAGAACGGCTGCTACCTGATTTTGAAAAAAGATTGCTACTGAAAACTCCATTGAGGGTTTTTTATCATATTTAGAGTAATGGATATCGTTGATAAATAATTTCTTTGTTTCGAGAGGTTTTTTAAAGTAAATTTCATTAGATATATTGTTATATTTAAGATTTTTTCTTGAAGAGGTGATGATACTACCGTTAGTAGCATCTGCAATATAAATATTTTCATATGAGCTGTATGAATTGGTTAAAACAATCAGTAATTGTTTTATTGTTTCTATATTTTTGAAATTAATATCATTAGAGCTATCATCGAAAGAGGATTCTAATATTTTTGATATTGTATACATATCTGATGTCCTCTCTTTAAACCAATCATGAAGACGTTCTACTTTTATGTCTCGAATAGCTTGAAGTTTTGAAAAAGTTGCAAGTTCAATAGCTTCTACTCTTTTGAAGTATGTGATTGATAAAGCTATACCAATTGCAGTTATTGCAACCAATATAAACCAAAAGACTAAACTGTTTTTAATACTCTTAAAAGATAAAAAATTCATTTTCAAGGCTCTGTTTTAAAATTTAAATGAAGTAGAGTATCTGATACAAAGAGTTCAGAAGTATTTATACGACTTGAGAGTAATCCTTTAAATAACATGAAGTCAACAATTTTTTGAGAATATTTGTAAATATTTTTTTTAGATTTTGGATTCATTGTAGAGATATTTTGTTGTATATCAGGAGCTTTGAGTCCTTTCAATCCTTCTTTGTATACTTTTGGTGATATACCTTTTACACTTGAGATTATTTCTGCTGATTTATCAAGGTTGTTTTCTATAAATTTTATTGTATCAAACCATGATATTAATACACTTTTAATAGTCTCTTTTTTTCTATTATAAATCTCTTCAGGGATAAAAAGAACATCTATAATCTCAAAAGGCATGTTTTCAGAGCTGTAGAGTAAATTTCCACTATACTCTTTTTGTAAGATTGTAGAAACAGGGTTGAAACAGACGAGGGCATCTACCTCTTTCTCTTTAAAAGATTTTATCCAGTTGTCAGCGCTAATGTTGACAAGTTCGACACTGTCAGGTTTAATAAAATTATCTTCAAGTGCACGGTTTAATAAAAACTCTCCGACAACAGTTCCTTCATAGCCAACTGTTTTACCTACTAGATCTGTCACACTGGTAATATATTGTTGACCTATAAGCATGTCACCGCCGAAAGAGTAGTCGACAACCAATACTATTTTCCCTTTGAGACCAGAATCTATTAAACTAAATACTTCATCTAGTGTAAAACCTCCGGCATCAATTTTTCCGTTTTTTATTGCATCTACTTCATCGACAGTTGATTTAAATCTTTTAATTTTAACATTTATGCCATTCTTTGAAAAAAGATTTTTTTTATCGGCAATGATAAAAGGATCATATCCGGTCCAAGAATTGATACCTATAATAAAAGATCCATCATCTTTTTTTAAAAATGAGTTGGATGAGACAAAGTAGAGTGCATAGCAACATATAACTACAGCAAGAATTTTTATTAATATTTTCATTCTTATGACCTGAACTTTTTATTTAATATTATTTAATCTTTAACGTTTAATAACATTATACAAGCAATGATTTAAATATCAATAAAAAATATTATCTAATAAACTTTAGTAAGTATATTACTATAGGTAAAGTAGAAAAGCCATTGTGTATGCTATGGGTATAATCCTTTTAAAATGTACTGGATTAGACATTTCTGATTAAAATCAGTTGTCTACAGTAATATGACAATCGTGCTTTTTCCTATTAAGTACATCTTATTACTCTAAGTGATACAATAGATAGTTATTTATATGCTAAGGACAAAGATGAGGATTGTAATCATTGGTGGTGGTATTTCCGCGGTATATTTAGCAAACAATTTAAAAAAACAAAACTCTTCTGTAAAAGTCACAATTGTTAGTGATGAGAAACACGCACCTTATGACAGGATACACCTCTGCCGTTTAGTTGACGGTTCAGAGGATACAAGTACAATAGCACTCCACCTGGACGCAACTGTAAAAGTTGAATTAAATCAAAAAATTATCAAAATTGACAAAACAGGTAAACGAATCTTTGCAGAGAGTTCAATGTTCAGTTACGATAAATTAATAATTGCCACAGGGTCACTTCCCATCTCTCTTTTTGATAGAAAAGGAATTTCAAATGCAGCTGTATTTAGAAGTGCTAATGATAGTGAATTAATTAAAACCGGTATTAAAAATAGAGAAATTGTAATAGTTGGAGGTGGACCGATTAGTTTAGAGTTGCTTGAAACATTAAATGAAATGGAAAATGCAACAAGTATAACGCTTTTACTGCGCGGTAAACATCTTTATAATAAACATTTATCTATTGATTCGATAAAAAGTATTGAAAAGTGCTATACAAATAGAGGAAAAATTAAAATATCATATGAAGATGAGATAGTAGACAAAATTGTTGAAAATGGAGAAATCAAACTTCTTAAAACTAAAAAACTTCAAATTGAGAATCCTTTCTTGATATTTGGAACAGGAATAAAGCCAAATATTGAAGAGTTTAGAGATACCTTCAAATGCAATAAGGGAATTTTGACGAACCTATATATGCAAACTGATGATGAAAACGTCTACGCTGTTGGTGAGTGTGCAGAAGTTGAAGAGTATGGTTTTGTAGCAGGTCACGTAAAGGAGTGTACTTCTCAAGCTGATGTTGCTATCTCACATCTACTTGAAAATGATTTAAAAGAGTTTGAGTTAGAGGTTAGTATAGATATGTTAAAAGTTGGTGAGTTTGATTTAATAGATGTTAATTCACCAAAGTTTAGTAGTGATTTTGAGAAGGTACTTATCACTTCAAAAGAGGAAAACAGAATAGATGAGTACTTTGTAAGTGATGATAAACTTACTAGATTTATAGGTATTAACTCAAATGTAGATATTGCTTATATAGAGGCATTAATAAATAGCGGTGAAGAGATAGATATAAATTATCTCTATAAAAATAGACTTATCGGTGAAAGAGGTAGGTTAATTTGTAGTTGTGAGCATACCTATCATCAAGACTTGGTAGATATCGTAACTAAAACCGGTATATCTTCATTCTTAGAGTTAGCAGATTTTTCAGAAGTTGGTAGAGTGTGTGGTAGATGTAAGATTATGGTGCAAGATGTTATAAAAGATTCGCAACACTTAATAGACCCCAATATGCCTAGAAAAACTCCTGAAGAAATTAAAAGAGAAAAAGAGATTGCAGAAGTTCAAAAACGTATTGACAAGTTTAATACTCTTAATCCAAGAAACAACCTCACAACCGATAATCTTGAATCTGCTATGGAGTCTTTAGAAATAGCAAAAAAAGAGGTAAATAGTTGGATTTCAATGGTAACAGCAAATATGCAATTGCATCCAAATTTTGAGGAGGTCGTTTATAATGGTCTTAAAACTCTCAATAAAGTACCTATTATTTGGCTTGAACTGAGTGATTGTAGTGGAAATTCAGAAGCTTTTATAAAATCAACCAATCCCTCTATTGAAGAGCTTATATTTGACTATATTTCACTTGATTATCATGAATTGCTTATGAGTGCAAGTGGCGATCAGAGTGAGACTATTTTAGAAGATATCATACAGAACCAAAAGGGTGAATATATTTTATTGGTTGAGGGTGCCATTCCCATGGCAATGGACGGGAAATATCTTAGAATTGGACCGCGTGGCGAAACGGGCATTGATTTACTTAAAAAATGTGCAAAAGATGCAGCGCTTGTCATAGCAGTTGGAAGTTGTGCACTAGATGGAGGAATTGTAGCAGCTGCGCCCAATCCAACAGGTGCAGTTGGAGTATCAGAAGCATTAAAAAGAGATGATATTATCAACATACCCGGATGCCCAACTAATCCCACTAATATTGTAGGCACACTGCTCTCTTATATTATGTTTGAGGAGTTACCTGAATTGGATAAATTCAATCGTCCATTGTGGGCTTATGAAGGAAGAGTCCATGATAATTGTGAGCGGCGAGGGCATTATGAGCTGGGTGAGTTTGTAAAAGAGTGGGGAGATGATGGGGCAAAGAAAGGGTACTGCCTTTTCGAGATGGGGTGTAAAGGCCCATATGCAAATGTAAATTGTCCAATGATGAAGTTTAACAGTGGCACAAGTTGGCCTGTTCAAGCTGGACATGGGTGTATGGGTTGTACCGAAATTGGATTTATAGATAAGTTTGCCAATGAGAGAAAATATATTGAGGATGAGAAATAATGGGTGCTGATACTAAGAAAATCGTTATAGATCCAATAACAAGAATAGAGGGGCATTTAAGGGCTGAAGTTGAAGTTGATGAAGATGGAATTGTTAAAGAGGCCTATGTAAGCGGACAGTTATTTCGTGGAATAGAAATCATACTAAAAAATCGCGATCCTCGTGATGCTGGTCTTTTGGCGGGAAGAATTTGTGGTGTGTGTACAAATTCTCACTTTAGAGCGGCGGTTTCAAGTGTAGAGGATGCTTATGCTCTTAAATTACCAAAAAATGCCGAAATAATTAGAGATTTAATGGCAATGGCTCTTTTTATTCAAGATCATGTGGTTCATTTTTATCATCTTCATGCTTTAGATTTTGTTGACGTTACATCTGCATTAAATGCTGATCCAAAGTCAGCTTCTAAAGAGGCTCTTAAGTATCATAAAAGGCCTTTTAGAAATTCTCACTCACATTATGAAGAAATGGCTCAAAAATTACAAAGTTTTGTAAAAGCTGGAAGACTTGGACCACTTTCAAATGGATACTGGGGACATAATGAATATAAATTAACACCTGAACAGAACCTAATTATACTTTCTCATTACCTAGAAGCACTAAAATTTCAAACAAACATAAGTAAAGCTGTAGCAATTTTTGGTGGAAAAACTCCACACCCTCAAAGTATAGTTGTCGGTGGTGTTACAAGTGTGTCCGACATGTTAAATCCTCAAAGGCTAAATGATTACCTATTCATCATTAAAGAGGCAAAAGATTTTATAGACCGAGCTTACCTGCCGGATGCCAAACTACTTTCACTAGCGTACCGTGATGAGATAAAAGCTGGAGTCGGCCGTGCAAATGGCAACTTTTTATCAGTTGGCGGTTATAAATTTGAGGGAGAGCGAAAACTATTTTGCGATGGTGTAATTTATAATCATGATTTTGAAAATATAGTCAATTTTGATGAGAGTAAAATAACAGAAGAGATTGATCGTGCTTGGTATAAAGATGATGAAGTATACTATACTGATTTAAACGATGATGGCACCCTGAAAACGGCAAATAAAGATGATAAATACTCTTGGGTAAAAGCTCCAAGATATGATGGAAAAACTATGGAAACCGGTCCACTTGCACGTGTTCTAATTAGCTATAAAAAGGATCATACTCTTATCAAGTCTTTTGTTGACGAGTTTTTAAAAGATACTAATTTAGAGCTAATCGATTTATCTACTACAGTTGGTAGAAATGCTGCAAGGGCTATAGAAACGGGTTATATATGTGAGTATATTTTTAAACTAGTCTCTCGCCTAATACAAAACATAAAATATTATGACACTGACACTTGGGTCAAGTATGATTTTGACTCTTTAAATAAGGAAGCTAAAGGTAGAGCATTTTTTGAAGTACCTCGCGGCACTTTATCCCACTTTATAAATATAAAAGATCAAAAAATAGATAATTATTCCGTAATAGCTCCCACGACATGGAATGCTACACCAAAAAGTATTGATGGTAAAAGAGGTCCATATGAAGAGGCTCTAATCGGTTTAAAAATAATCGATACGTCTAAACCACTTGAAGTATTAAGGGTAATACACTCATTTGATCCATGTTTAGCCTGTGCAGTGCATGTTTTAGATGCTAATGGTAAAGAATTGGGTAATTACAAGTTAAAAACCTTTTAAATGTCTAAAAATATAGTTATAGGTGTCGGCAATATACTATTTAATGATGATGGGATAGGAGTATTTACGGCACACTATTTGAGAAAAAATTTTACTTACAATCCAGATATAGAAATCTTAGATGGTGGTACACTTGGGTTTAATTTGTCAGAATACTTTTTAGAATATGACAATGTTATCATAATTGATACGATATCAACGGATGATAGAGCCGGAACAATATATAAAATTCCATCTGACATATTGCTAGGCGGTAATAGTTACAAAAAAACAGCGCACGAAGTTGAGGTTTTACAGATACTTGAAGCTTGCGAGCTCTATGGTAAACGTGCAGAAGTTACGATATTTGGTATAGTGCCAGAAGATATTAATAGTGTAAATATTGGACTTAGTGTAACCTTGAGAAATAAATTTGACGTATTTATACAATCTGTAATAGAAGAGATTGAAGGTTTAGATATTAAAGCATCAAAACGAGCTAATGTTACAATTGAAAAAATTATTGAAGAATTAAAAAGGACACGGTAATAAATGCAGCAAAAGATCAATTTTAACCGTAAAAGAATGTATATCACTGCAAAAAAGCTTGTTCAAGCAAAGTCTTTCAGCGGACTTTTCCTAGTGCTTATGGCAATTACTGCAATGCTTCTGGCAAATTCATTTTTTTCAGAGCAATATTTTTCACTTCTAAATCTACCAATAGGCCTAAACATATCGGATATGTGCTTGAGTATTGATGCTAAACATTGGGTTAATGATGTACTCATGACATTCTTTTTTATGCTAGCCGGACTAGAGATAAAACGTGCTTTACAAGTTGGTGAGCTATCATCATTGCAAATGGCTTCATTTCCGGTGATGGGTGCATTAGGTGGTATGATAATGCCAACTTTAATCTACATACTATTTAATACAACTGAATATCAGTATGGTTTTGCCATTCCAATGGCAACTGATATTGCTTTTGCACTTGGTTTACTTCTCTTATTGGGTAACCGTATACCCATATCGTTAAAACTGTTTCTAGTAGCCCTAGCAATTGTAGATGACTTGGGTGCCGTCATAGTAATTGCCCTTTTTTATTCAGATACACTTAATATCATAGGATTGGCTTTATCTGTGTTTACACTGTTTCTAATGTACATGTTAAATTTAAAAGGTGTAAAATCACTACTGCCTTATATGTTACTAGGATTTTTATTGTGGAACTGGTTTCATATGCTAGGTATTCATGCTTCAGTCTCAGGTGTTTTAATAGCATTTACAATACCAATAAGAGCTGCTATTGATACTAATTCATTTCTAAGAAGATTAAAGCTACGACTAAATTACTTTGAAAGCTTGGAACAAAAAAAACATGAAAAAATGTTGACAGAAAGACAAATAGGCGCATTAGATATTATGGGTCACTCTTATGAGTTGGTACAATCACCGATGATTAGGCTTGAGCATCATCTTATTCCTATTAGTGCATTTCTTGTAATGCCAACATTTGCGTTCTTTAATGCCGGTGTTGAACTATCATCAGTTAATTTATCTTTACTGCATCCTGTGAGTTTAGGAATAATCTTTGGTTTGGTAATTGGAAAACCTTTAGGTATTTTTGGTGCGGTTTTTATAAGTCAAAAGATCGGGATAGCTAAAAAACCTGAAAACTTAAGATGGGTAGATGTTTTTGGTGTGAGTATTTTAGGTGGTGTTGGCTTTACTATGTCAATATTTGTGGGTGATCTTGCATTTACAGATCAAGAACTTTTAAATCTTGCAAAGTTATCAGTTATACTTGCATCAATGATAAGCGGTATTATTGGAATGATTTGGTTGTACATTAGTATTGTTGCTGATAAACCAGACTTAAGAGGGGAATTTTAGATAAAATATTGATGGAGAGCCCATAAACACAGTGGTACCGAGAGCCGGAATCGAACCGGCACGGGATTACTCCCACCAGATTTTGAATCTAGCGTGTCTACCAGTTTCACCATCCCGGCGCCTATTTTTAAAGAGTAGAATGTTACATTTTAGTTACTTAAAAGAGTATAAATGGGCGCCTTTTTAGCGCCCGAGAAGAGATAATATCTTAAGATTTTGCAACAGATTCTTTTAATTTCTTACCGACTTTAAATTTAACAGCCGTAGTAGCAGGTACGTCAACTACTTTATCTGTTCCGGGCACTTTTGCCGTACGTGCTGCACGTTCAGCAGTACTAAATGTACCAAAACCTATAAAACTAACAGTCTTACCATCAGTTAATGCATCTGTAATGGTTTCAAGAACAGCATCTAGAGCTGCTTCAGCATCTTTCTTTGATAACCCCGCTTTACCGGCAACTTCTTGAACAAACTCAGCTTTTTTCATTTAAATATTTCCTTTAAGGGATATTGTAGCTATGATTTTACACTTTTTTTTAACATAAAGCAAGCTGTTTTGGTTACAAAAACTTTATTTTATGTTATATTGCAAACTATTATGATAATAAACAATATATCTTATATGACTCTTTTTATTATCTCATTTTAAAACTGGAATTATATTTGCTTGTTCTTCTATAATATAGGAGTCTGTTATGCGTGTGAATCAGTCTACATACTATAAAAATATGCGTTTCGATCAAGATGGGCTTAATAAAGAGCTCCTTCGTGTCAATAAGCAGATATCTTCTGGAAAACAGATTCAGTACGGTCATGAAGATAGTACGATATTTGCAGATACAATGCGTTTAGATAACGAGATGACGGCTTTAACTCAAGTAAAAAAGACGAGTGAAAATGCAAAACTCTTCAGTCTGAACAGTGATGATACTTTAAATCAGATGACACAAAACCTTGAGCAGTTCAAAGTTAAGCTTATCCAGTCTGCTAGTGACATTCAATCAGATGCGAGTCGTGAAGCACTAGCTAAAGAGTTGGAAACTATCCGTGAGAATATGATCAATCTTGCAAATACTTCCATCAACGGTAAATATCTTTTTGCAGGTTCAGCTCTTAGAGTAAGACCCGTTGATGCGACTGGAGAATATAAGGGCAATGATGTTGAATTGCAAGCATTTTTCGGTTCAGGGGTAAAGCAGACCTTTAATATCACAGGGCAAGAGCTTTTCTTAGGAGATGACAATAGCCGTAGACGTAAAGTCACAACCAATGTAAGAATGTATAATCAAACAAAATTGCACTCTGATATTATGGTTAAGGGATCCCATGAAACGGCGAATAGTGAGGTTTTTCTTCAAGAGAGTGATACCATTAGAGATATGGTGGGTGATGATGATTTTGATTCAAACAATAACGTCGATACCCACTTTTATATTAGAGGACGAAGAAGCTCTGGAACCTCATTTAAAACAACGTTAACCTTAAATAGTGAATCAAAAGTTTCAGATCTTCTAACACAAATCGGTGATGCTTTTGGAAATACAAATGCTTCAAAAGTTGTTGATGTACAGTTAAATCCTGCAGGACAAATTCAGATAACCGATCTTTCAAAGGGGAGCTCACAACTACAGTTTGGAATTGTAGCAGCCGATACTCTTGTTACAAATACGGATGAGTTAGCACAAAACGGTATTAAGGTACTTGATTTTAATGTCAGTCAATATGAACCGGTTAGAACACTCTCAAGGATAGATACATTTGTAAACCAATACAATAAAACGGAGATGTCATTTAAAACGACTTTAATTGATAGCGATGGCAAAAGAGCAGTTGAGGAGACAAAACTGTTTAGTACATTGGGATCTAATTTTGATACTTTAACATTTACGGGAACTGACTCAGCGGGTGCGGCAGTAAATGTAAATTTTGCCGTTGATGCGAACACTACGGTTGAAGATATGACTTCAGCTATGGAAGCAGCATTTGGGCCCGATGTTGCTGTTGATATATCAAGCGGTATTTTAGAAATTGCCGACAGATCGCCTACAGCTTTAGCATCAGGTGTCAGTCAAGCATCTTTTTCAATAGGTGGAAGTCTAGCAGGTGCACCTGCAAAGATATTTTCAAATAGCTCATCTATTTCGTATGATCGTAACCTATTTGAAAAGGATGGTTCGGTTATATCATCTAACTCACCGCAAATTATCCGCTCTACCAATAAATATGCGAATGAAAGTACAACTTTAAAAGAGGTTACAGGAATTGCTATTTTGGCAAACGCAGCAAAAACGACGACATTGAGATTTGAAGGAAAAGATATTAACGGTCAAGCCTATGATGTGAGTATGAATCTAAATGAGTTTGGTTCAAGTTTTACCATTGGAGCTAATCAGTACGATATACTCGATGCTAACGGTAAGGCTACGCCGGCTGATAGCGTTACATACAAACAGATATTTGATATTATCTCTATGGTTATTACAGATAATACCGGCGGTTTGGTTGCATCGGGACTGCCTGTAGTTCCGGCAATTCCGGTTGCACCGATTCCTGCAGCAGATCCTGCAGCCGGAGCAGCATATAAAGCGGCGATAGAACTCTCTGAGCAGAGCGTACAAGTAGAGTTTGACAAGGCTTCAAGGATAGTTATAAGAGATAAAACAACATCGGTTACAAAAATGGAGATGGCAATTTATGATACAAAAACAAATGAGTTTCCAGCCGGCGGTGATGAGGGAAGCTCTTTAACATTCAATACAAATGATGCTATTACGGTAACCGATGCTAAAACAGACATTTTTTCGGGACTTGAAGAGATGATCTCTTCAGTGAGAATAGGGCGTATTAGAGCAAACGGTGCTGAGGGTGATCCAAGAGCAATAGGTGTACAAAATTCCCTTTCGTTGATAGATAACATTTTAGAGCATGTCGAGAATAAACATACAAAAAACGGGGCGCAGACAAACTCTTTACAAAACTCGATAGAGCGTCACGAAGTACTTTTAGTGAATACTCAAACTATTCGTTCTGAGGTGTTAGATACCGATATGGCAGAGACGGCGGTTAAATTTCAGCAATTAAACTTGAATTATCAAGCACTTTTGTCTACAATTTCGCGAGTTAATAGCCTATCATTGGTGAACTTCTTATAAAGGAAACTCCATTTTTAAAGATATATTTTTTATTTTACTAGCCGGAATTATCGTATTTTTAGCCTATTCTACCTTCCTTTATGATGCCTCGGCAGTGGGCAGTTTTGGGCATACTTTTGCCGACTTTAACCGTTTGAACTTTGGTTATCTTAGTTTTGCATATACGCCGCTTCTGCTTTTTGCCCTTTATAAACTCTATAAAATTGAACGTTTTGCTCTAAGGCATACTGAAATAGCACTTGCTGTTGTTTTACTTTTTTTCATGATGCTGATTTTACAGTCTTTACTTACACATGATTCATTTAGCGGGACACTTGCATCGGGTTTTGTTAATTTTCTAGTTCCTTTTATAGGAATAGCCGGGGTTTGGATCTTTTTTATCATGATGAGTCTATTAGGTGCTGTCATATTAGTTGATATGAAAATCAATGAGATATTTTCAAAATTTAAATTGAAGCCAAAAGAGCAAAAAGTAGTGAGTTTTGAAAAGCACGAACAAAAAAGTGTTGTAAAACCGACCAAAAAGAGTAAAGTAGAGCCTGTAAAGGTTGTTGAGAGTCAAAAAGAGGAAGTGCCGACTAAGGTTGAAAAAGAGGAGCCGCCTGTAGCGGTTAAAGATGAGGCCATTATACTTGAGGGGTCTAAAAAAACAGCGGATGAAGAGCCAAAAGAGAAAACATCAGAGAAAAAATTAGAACCTAAAAAAGAGGTTGTGGCAGAGGAAAAAGTTATATCAGTTCAGAAAAAAGCTGACGAGAAGCCTCATGCTACTATTGTTGAAGAGCTAGAAGAGAATAAACAGCTACTAGAACAGATTGATAAAGGTAAACAGGAAAAACCAAAAAACTTTTCTTTGCCAAGTACCGACTTTTTGGAAAAGCCCTCAAAAAAGAGTACTGAGATCAATGAGGCCGTTATTGATGCAAAAATTGAAGAGCTTATTGAAAAATTGTCTCAGTTTAAAATTGACGGTGACGTTATACGAACATATACGGGACCTGTTGTTAGTACGTTTGAGTTTAAACCGGCAGCGCATATCAAGGTCTCTAAAATCTTAAACCTCTCAGATGATTTAGCAATGGCACTTAGAGCAAAAACTATTCGTATACAAGCGCCGATACCTGGAAAAGATGTTGTGGGTATCGAAATACCTAATGATAAAGTCGATACCATCTATCTGCGTGAGATATTAGAGAGTAAACTCTTTCAAGAGGCGGCTTCGCCGCTTACAATCATAATGGGAAAAGATATTGTCGGAAAACCATTCGTAACAGATCTAAAAAAGCTACCTCACCTACTTATTGCAGGGACAACGGGAAGCGGTAAAAGTGTGGGTATCAACTCGATGATTTTAAGCCTTCTTTATAGAAATTCACCTGATCAGCTACGTCTACTTATGATAGATCCAAAGATGTTGGAGTTTTCTATCTATAATGATATTCCACACCTGCTTACCCCAGTGATTACAAAGGCTGAACAGGCGATTACTGCACTCAATAATATGGTCTATGAAATGGAGCGCCGTTACGCACTGCTCAGTGATTCAAGAACAAAAAATATCGATAACTACAATGATAAGATGAAAAAAATCGGTGGTGAGCCGCTACCATTTATCGTAGTAATTATCGACGAGCTTGCAGATTTAATGATGACAAGCGGTAAGGATGTTGAGTACTCCATCGCAAGACTTGCTCAAATGGCAAGAGCGAGCGGAATTCACCTAATTGTTGCAACACAGCGCCCAAGTGTTGATGTTGTAACAGGTCTTATCAAAGCAAATCTTCCTTCACGTGTGAGTTACAAAGTAGGGCAGAAGATTGATTCAAAAGTTATACTTGATTCAATGGGTGCTGAATCACTCTTAGGAAGGGGAGATATGCTTTTTACCCCTCCAGGTATGAGTGGACTTGTACGCCTTCATGCCCCATGGAGTTCAGAAGAGGAGATTGAACGTATTGTAGAGTTCTTAAAAGATCAGCGTCCCCCTCAATATGATAATAGTTTTCTAGATATTTCAGAAGATGGTGAGAGTGGAGCTCTTGGAACTGTTAGTGAAGCTGATTTGGATGAGATGTTTGAAGAGGCAAAAAACATAATTTTAAGCGAGAGAAAGACATCTATCAGTTATCTGCAAAGAAGGTTACAAATAGGGTATAACCGTTCAGCTAGAATCATTGAACAACTTGAAAAAAGGGGTGTTCTTTCTGCACCTAATACCAAGGGAAATAGGGAGATATTGACCTGAATTTCTAGTCAATAACCCCTTTTAAATGGCAATTTAGATATAATCACGCAATTTTTTTTAGAGGCATTGTATGAATTTTATAGAGACACGTGGAAATGACGGTATTTTAGCATCAAAGGTTACGTTTTCAGAGGCAATTTTAAGTCCATCTGCAAGTTTTGGCGGGCTATACGTACCTGAGTTTTTACCCTCTTTAGATGATGATTTTTTACAATCTCATTTGAACAGTTCCTATAAAGTTTTAGCGCTTGATATCTTGAAACGTTTTGAGATTGATTTGGAAGATTCCGTCATTGAAGAGGCATTGACCCTTTATGATACATATGATGAAGCATCTAATCCTGTACCTGTCGTTAAGGTAAAAGATGACCTTTTTGTTTGTGAACTCTATCACGGACCGACTCGTGCATTTAAAGATATGGCACTACAGCCTTTTGGTTCAATCCTTTCACATTTAGCTAAAAAAAGAGACGAACACTACTTGATTATGGCTGCAACAAGCGGTGATACGGGACCGGCGGCTCTAGAGACATTTAAAAATAGAGACAACGTTCAGGTGGTATGCCTTTATCCTGAGGGCGGTACGAGTGATGTGCAACGCTTACAGATGGTAACGGAAGATGCGAATAACCTTAAAGTATTAGGTATAAACGGTGCGTTTGATGATGCGCAAAGTGCTCTAAAAAACCTTTTAGCCTCTAAACATTTTAATGATGCTTTGAATGCAAAGGGTATTAAACTTTCAGCTGCAAACTCAGTGAATTTTGGTCGTATAATTTTTCAAATTATCTATCATGTACATAGCTATTTAGAACTTGTTCGTCAAAATGAGATTAGTTTTGGTGATTCAATCTATCTTGTTGTTCCAAGCGGTAACTTCGGTAATGCACTTGGTGGATACTATGCCATGAAGATGGGCTTAAAGATTGAAAAGATTATGATTGCTTCAAATGCAAACAACGTTTTAACTGATCTGATCAATAGCGGTAAATATGATTTACGTGGACGCAGTGTTGTAAATACGACCTCACCTGCTATGGATATTTTAAAATCATCAAATGTAGAGCGTATACTCTATGATCTTTTTGGTGCGACTAGAACTGCTGAGCTTATGGCAACTCTAAGTGAAAATAGTTTTTATGAACTTACGCCAGATGAGCTTGAGAAGTTACAAGAGAGTTTTGGTGCTGTTTACAGTAGTGATGATGAGACTTCAAAGGTTGTAGCGGACTTTTTTAAAGAGGGTTATTTAATGGATCCTCATACGGCTACTTGTATCAAAGCATATGATAAACTTAATGATAAAACTAAAAAGACAGTAATCTATTCAACAGCAGAGTGGACGAAATTCTCTCCTTCTATTCTTGAATCAATCGGTGGAACAAAAAATGCACATGATATTGATGCACTCAATGAGATTGCATCAAAAGCAGGTATCACTATACCTCAGATGATACATGATCTTTTTGAGAAAGAAAGTCTACATAACGATGTTATAGAAACTGAAGATATTGAAGAGAATATTTTGGGGTTTTTATAATTGAACTATTTTAAAAAGTTATGATTATGTCGATAGTAGTCATAACAATATTTTCGTTTAGTTAAGGATTATAGAAAATGAGAACTCAAATAGAACTACTTTTAGAAAAAAGACTTGAAGAGCTCAATGCAGATGAAATTGCAATTTTGGCTGAATATTTAGCAAATCTATAATTCAGCTCAAAGTTGATAGAATAGCGCAAATTTATACGTGGGGGAATAGATGGGCACATTACCTGAAATGGAAGCCGATTTTAAAAGTGAAGAGCGCTATGCTCGTTTGAAACTTATCTTCAAGGGTTCTCCTGAAGATGAGTTAGAGGTAGAAAAAAAGGTAAAAGAGGTTACCGATAAATATGATTTAGAACCGGCTTGTTGCTGTATTGAGGGGAAAAACGGCTCTTATCAGTATAATATAGAGTATCATGACGATTATGATAAAGAATCCGGTGATATTTTCGAAGATATTATGAAGCACTTGAATGTAAAGGTTTGCAGTTAAGGTAGTTTAGAAAGCTGTTATCACAGCTTTCTAAATATGCAGTACGCTATTAAATCGTACTTGGTAGTGGAGTGTCTTCTTCACTCGGTGGTAGTATAGGATACTCAATTTTAGGTTTTCTTCCCGTTAATGCTTTTAAGAATTGTTCAATATTTTTTGTCTCTTTGTCGTTAATAGCAACTCCAAGCTGAATACTTCCCATCTCTTTTATAGCCTCTTTTAAGCTCCAAATTTGTCCATTATGAAAATATGGTGCCGTCTCTTGGATATTTCTAAGTGTCGGTGCTTTAACCATACCGTTTTTATCACCGCTAAAATCTCCAACTTTTGCAAATTTATATTTTTTAACAACTTCAAAAGGTTGCATGTCGCCGCCTAATGCTACACCGCCGTGACAAGTTGCACAACCTTTGTCGATAAATGTTGCAAGACCCTCTTTTTCACTTTTATTCAGAGCGCTATCGTCACCGTTTAAGAAATCATCATATTTTGAAGGTGTAACAAGCGTTCTTTCAAAAACCGCGATCGTATCTGCAATTTTTTCAAAAGTTATTTTCTCTTTTTTCCCATACGCTTTTCCAAACTCTTCCACATATGCACCGATTGATGTAATACGTTTTGTAACAAGATCTTTTGGTGCTGCCATTTCAGGTGGAGCTTGAATAGGTCCTTGAGCTTGATCTTCTAAGTGTGGGCTTCTACCGTTCCAAAATTGAACACTATTTAAAACAGAGTTATATACGGTTGGAGAATTTAGGTGGTGAGGATTTGCCGTCCATTTATGACCAATTGCTGCAGGAACTCCATCAGCACCTCCTAGTGCAAGGTTATGACATGTGTTACAGCTAATGAGTCCACTTTTTGAAAGTCTAGGATCAAAATATAATTTTTTTCCTAATTCAACTTTAGCATCTGTTATTGGGTTTGTTGCCACGTCAACAAGTTTTAAAACTTCAGCTTGACTCTGTGGAATTGGCAACAAATTTGCACCGGCAGCTTTCTTACGAAGGTCGTCACTGCTTGATGCAAAAAGTGATGAACTTAATACCAAACCTATTGCAACTATACTAATCTTTTTCAAAATATCTCCTATTTTTTACTATTTAATCTTGATTGATACTCTTGAGGGTGTTTACACACCGGACATACTTTAAGAGCTTTTTTACCTCTATGAACATGGCCACATACTTCACATATCCACTCCTCTTCATCATTGTCACTTTCAAATTCCTCTGAAGATTCAAGACGTCTAAGAAGTTCTTTATACATGTTTTCATGTTCAATTTCAATTTTACCGATACCCTTAAAGAGTGCGGCGGCCTCATTTTCACCCTCATCTTTGGCAATTTGTGCAAATTCAGGATACATGGTTAAATTTTCATAACTTTCTCCTTCAATTGCAGCTTTCAAGTTAGCGATAGTATCACCAAACTCCTCACCTTCGACTAATTTGTTCCGTAAAGCAAACTCAAGTTTGGCATGTGTTTTTTCATTATTCGCCGCTCTTTGAAAGTGTTCGGCGATATCACGGTAACCCTCTTTTTGAGCTATCTTTGCAAAGTACTCATACTTATTTCGTGCTTGTGACTCACCCGCAAAAGCCTTCATAAGATTTACTACGGTAAGGTTCTGTGTAACCAAAACCATATCTTCAGAACAACAACTCAGTGTTCCTCCACCGACACTACTTACTTCCACTTCGTTTCCACAAATATCACACCTATATGTTTCATACTTTCGCATAATAGCCTCCTTGACTTTGCTTAGATGAAATTGTATCATGGAGATTCTTAAATAAGAATTATTCCTATTTAATAATTATTATGATATAATACATTTATGTAATTTGGAGCATAAACATGAGTGACTACAGAGCTATTCTTAAAGAAAACGATTTAAAATCTACGCATCAAAGAGTTGCGATTTTGCAATTTATTGAAAAAGCAGGCCATATAGATATAGAGACACTTCTTGAAAAATTAAAAGTGAATTATCCAACCATGTCCCAAGGGACTCTCTATAGAAACCTTCATGATCTAAAAGAGAAGGGAATTCTTTTAGAGGTTAAAACAACCCAACAAAGGCAAAAGTATGAAATCAAAAAAGAGCCGCATATACATTTAGAGTGTGAAAAGTGTGGAAGACTTGATGATTTCAAAATTTCAACAACAGCTTTGAAATCATCGGTTGAAGTAAACAGCGGCTATAAGATCAATAGTGCAAATGTACTCTTTAGCGGTTTATGTCAAAATTGTATTGATGAGTAGTTTGAAAAATTTTGTTATAAATTATCTTCTTCTTAGTATAATTAAGAACTGATTAGATATTAGGAAAAATTATGCTAAAAAATATGAGTTTCTATAGTTTTACCCATCGTCAAGTTGTAATATTGATAATACTTACTCTAGCGACGGGGCCAAGCTATCTTGTAATAGGCTATTTTCACTCATCTATACTCCCCGAAACTCTTTGGTTACTATCTATGGTTACAGCCTCTATGTGGGGTTACAAACTTTATAAAGAGTATTTAAATAAAAATTTGAGTATCGCACAAAAAGAGAACTGGCTGCGTAGGTCTCAATACTTTTTTTATACATTCTTTTCACTTTGGACGATAATGTTTTTACTCTATACTTCACGTGAAGAGATAGTCCTGCATTACATTGCAATCGGCACACAAATAGGCTCATCTGTGGTTGCAGCTACACTTTTAGCCTCTCATAAACGTCTTGTTATAGTCACTGTTATAAGTTTAATGCTTCCTCTTGCGATATATTTTTTTGTATTGGGTGAGCTTTTTGGTTATATCCTCTCTTTTTTTACGGTAGTTTTGAGTTTTGTCCTCCTCTATGCGGCTAGAAATACCTATGAGTATCTTGTAAAAAGCCGCTACCAAGCCTATCATGACTATTTGACATCTTTGGCAAATAGACGTTATTTCATTGAACATTTAGAAGATAGTATAAAAAATGAAAATGGATTTTCTTATATATTATTAATAGACTTAGATCATTTTAAGATGATAAACGACACTTTAGGGCATGATGTGGGTGATGCGCTTCTTATTGAAGTAGCTAAAAGAATGCGTGAACTCTCTCATAAGTATAATAACAGCGTTTCACGTCTGGGTGGAGATGAATTTGCCGTTATTAGCACAGCATATGAAGACAAAGAGAAATGTTTAGAAGATTCATTACAGTTTGCAGAGGTGTTGTTACGATCAATTAAAGAGAGATATTACATAGGAATACATGATCTTTACATGAGTGCAAGTATCGGTGTCAGTATAATCGGTAATACATCCGTTAACGCTCAAACATTTATCAAAGAGGCTGATATTGCCATGTATGAGGTTAAATTAAACGGTAGAGACGGTATCGTTTTATTTAATGAAGAGCTTGCACATAGAGTTGAAGAAAAACTTGAGATTGAGAGACTTCTTTATTTTTCTATTGAAAACAGTGAAATCTCACTTAGGTTTCAGCCTCAGATAAATCCATATTCCGGAAAAATAAGTTGTGAAGTATTGACGAGGTGGCATAATGAGAAACTTGGTTCAATCTCTCCTGATCTATTTATACCAATGTCCGAACAAAACGGATTTATTATTGAACTAGGTCATTATATACTTGAAGAATCGATAAAAACTTTTAAAAATTGGAAGGATAGAGGGGTAAAAGTAGGGTGTATTTCTATAAACATTAGTATGAGACAGATGTTTCATAATTCGTTTGTTCGGGATGTAAAGATTTTACTGGATAAATATCTACCGCCGGAGTTACACTCTAAAATTATCTTTGAGATTACCGAAACTAGTGAAGCTGAAGATATGTATAAACTTATTGAGGTTATGCAGGCTTTAAAAGATTTAGGTATCAAGTTTTCAATGGATGATTTTGGTACAGGGTATTCATCATTAAGTTATCTCTCAAAAATTCCTATTGATGAATTGAAGATTGATAAATCTTTTATCTGCGACTTGTCACCGGCTAATTCTACTATTATAACTACGATTTTAAATGTAGCCAAAAACTTAAATTTACAAACAGTTGCCGAGGGAGTTGAAAGTTCCAATGAGAAAGAGTTTTTGATAGAAAACGGTTGTGATATCTTACAAGGCTATTACTACTCAAAACCGCTATCGAAAGCTGATTTTGAAGAATTTCTATCGACTAACGGTATCTAAATCTTTACCCTTCAAAGAGTAGAGAAACTTAGGCGGATTAACGTATAAGTGTGTTAAAATACGGCATGCAAAGTATATATAAAGACGACAGAACTTCAGAATGGTTTTTCCCTGACGGTGCGTTTATTCTCAGTACAACAGATGAACATGGTATTATCACTTACGTTAATGATCTTTTTTGTGAGATTGCCGGATATACGAAAGAGGAGTTGTTAGGGCAACCTCATAATATCGTTCGTCACCCAGATATGCCTAAAGTTGCTTTTAAAAGTTTATGGGATGATGTTCAATCGAAGGGATTTTGGGACGGTTTTGTAAAAAATAAGCGAAAAGACGGTGGTTACTATTGGGTTTATGCAACAGTACTTCGTAAAGTTGAGCCAAACGGTAAAGTGACTTATCTTTCAATTAGAACAAAACCGAGCCGTGCTAAGGTTCAAGAGAGTGAAGAGTTATACGCTACCTTAGATTAGAGTCTCTTAGAAAGTGATAGTACTCTAAAGTGTAGCCATGTCTAAATTTTAAAGGATTAGAAGTGTGCCTATCGATACCCTCTAGAGTTGAAAAAATAGATGAAAATAACATGGCAACCGTTGATACGATGGGTGTTAAAAGAGATATAAGCCTTGATCTGATGAATGAAGATGTGCAAGTAGGCGATTATATTTTAATTCACGTCGGATTTGCAATGAATAAGATTGATAAAGCCGAAGCGGAACAGAGCCTCAAAGTCTATGAAGAGATGGTTCAGGCCATGCAGAGTGCCGAGGATAGCTCATAATGGAGCTAAAAGATTTATATAGCGGTTTTAGAGACCCGGAAACTATAAAATCTTTTGCACTTAAAATAGAAGAAGAGGCTAAAAAGCTAGCTGAACCGCTTCGCATAATGGAAGTTTGCGGCGGACATACGCATACGATTATGAAGTATGCACTTTTACAAATTTTACCTAAAAATATTGAGTTCATTCACGGACCCGGGTGTCCCGTCTGCGTAATGCCAAAAGAGCGAATTGATCATGCCATCAGTTTAGCAAAAATGGCTGATAGTATTCTTTGTACGTTAGGCGATATGATCAGAGTTCCGGGCTCTTCAAGTTCGTTAGCACAAGAGCGCTCTAACGGCGCGGATATTCGTGCTCTTTACTCTCCATTCGACGTTATTGAGATAGCGAAACAAAATCCAAATAAAAAGGTGATATTTTTTGCCATCGGATTTGAGACGACTACTCCTATGAGCGCTGCCGTTATCGATTACGCCGTTAAAAACTCTTTAAATAATCTGTTTTTCCATATCAACCATGTTTTAGTACCGCCGGCTGTTCGCGCTATCATGGAGCCAAAGACTGCAAAGATAAACGCTTTTATAGGACCTTCTCATGTCAGTGTGATAACTGGTTCAAAGATTTATGAACCGCTTGCACGTGATTATAAGACGCCTATAGTCGTTAGCGGATTTGAACCCGTTGACGTTATGCAATCCATACTGATGCTAGTAGAACAAAAGAACGAAAAAAGAGCTGAAGTTGCAATAGAGTATACACGCTCCGTTACGCGAGAGGGAAATTTAAAAGCTCAGGAGCTTATAGAGGAGTATATGCAGCCAAGAGAGCATTTTAGATGGAGAGGTATCGGTGATATTCCTCAAAGTGCATTGCGCTTAAGAGATGAGTATGGTTATCTGGATGCGGAGAAGTTGTTTAGCGATCAACTCTCAAACGAGCCGATAGATGATCATAAGCAGTGCATTTGCGGAACCATTTTGCAAGGGCTCGCCTCTCCGAAAGATTGTAAGGTCTTTAGTACGCTTTGTACGCCTGAGAATCCGCTTGGAAGCTGTATGGTAAGTGATGAGGGTGCATGTAATGCCTACTATCGCTATGGGGGAATCGAATGAGACGTATACAGTTACGAGAGGGCGGAGGCGCTAAAGAGAGCAACGAGCTGATAAATGAGCTTTTTTACAAATACTTTGCAAACGACATACTACTAAAGAGTGAAGATGCGGCTATTTTGCAGATAGATAAAAAGATAGCCTTTACGACCGATAGCTATACGGTCAATCCGATCTTTTTTAAAGGCGGCGATATCGGCAAAATTGCTGTTGCCGGAACGACAAATGATTTGGCAATGATGGGGGCACGACCGCTCTATTTGAGCTCCGCATTTATCATCGAAGAGGGATTTGCTTATGATGATCTGGAACGCATCGTTGCAAGTATGGCTGAAGAGTTAAGCAAAAGCGGTGCAAAAATAGTCTGCGGTGATACAAAGGTCGTACCAAAAGGCTCGGTCGATAAAATATTTATCAATACGACCGGAATTGGTGAGCTGTTAGTCGAAGGTATTTCTGCGCACAATATCCAAGATGGTGATGTGATTTTAGTTTCACGCGATATCGGGGCGCACGGGGCAACGATTTTAAGTGCCCGTGAAGAGATAGCGATAGAGAGCAGTTTGCAAAGTGATTGTGCCTCTTTGTTTGGTTGCGTAGAGGATATTTTAAATGAAAAGATAGTTCCTCATGCCCTTAGAGATGCAACAAGAGGCGGATTAGCCGCCGTTTTAAATGAGTGGGCGCTAACTTCAAATGTCTGTATCGAACTTGAAGAGAGTGCGATCCCTATTTTGGATGAGGTAAGAGGTATTTGTGAAATATTCGGTTTTGAGGCAACCGACTTTGCGAACGAGGGAACTTTTGTTCTAAGCGTAAAGCAAAATGATGCGCAAAAAAGTTTAGAGATTTTGAGAAAATACTCTCTAAATGCCGCTATCATAGGCAGAGTAACGGAAAAAAAGGTCGGTAAAGTGATACTCAACTCACTATACGGAAGTAGCCGCTATCTTGATATGCCAAAAGGCGAGCTGCTGCCGAGAATCTGCTAATGCACGAATACTCCATCGTTCAGGCTTTAATTGAGCAGTGTGAAGATTTAGCCAAAGAGCATCAAAAGACAAAAATTTTAAAAGTAATTGTGAAGATAGGTGTGCTAAGCGGTGTGGAAATTGATCTATTTAAAACCGCTTTTGAGACCTTTAAAGAGAAAACTATCTGTGATAACTCAGAACTTGTTATTAACATACAACCCCTTGTAATAAAATGCTATGAGTGCTTAACTGAGAGTGTTTTAGATGAGAATAATTTTATCTGTCCTTCATGTGAGAGTTTAAATGTGCAATCTGTTGATGGAGAGGATATGTATCTCATGAGTTTGGAAATGGAGTAGAATTTAATATTAAGTATCTATGATATAATTATCTAATAGGTAAAAGGGTATATCTTGTATAGATGGGATGAGGATAAAAATAGCATATTAAAAGCTAAACGGGGTTTTAGTTTTAATGATGTTCTTGAAGAGATATCTCAAAACGGTATCGTTGATAATTACAAGCATCCTAATGAAGAAAAATATCCCAATCAGTACATATATGTAGTCTCTTTAGACGGTTATATTCATTATGTACCTTATGTAATAGATGGGGATGATATATTTTTGAAAAATATCATTCCGAGTAGAAAACTACATAAAAGATATAAAGGTTAAAAAATGAAGTATAGTAGTGAGGAAATAGAAGTTCTAAATGCCATTGAAGAGGGCAATATTGAGAGTGTTGAGTTTGATAATAACGAAATTAAAGAAATGGCAACTAATACTCTTGAAAGATTAAATCAGAAAAAACAGATTAGTATTAATATGAAACAATCCGATTTAGACTTTATCAAACAAAGGGCAAATGATATAGGTATTTCGTACCAAAATATAATACAGGCTCTGGTACATAATTATGCCACCGGTAAATTAAAATTGAATATATAAATTTAGTCTCTAATTTTGAAAGATCTGGTTTAATTGTGCAAATAGTTCTCATTCGACATGGAAAACCCAAAATTGAACATTTAAAAGCTATTTCAGCTAATGAGTTTGGATTATGGGTTCAAGAATATGATCTAGCAGATATTGACATGGAGTATCTTCCATCAAACGAAACACTTGACATAGCTCAAAAGTGTTCAAAAATTATTTGTAGTGATTTACCTCGTTCCATCATATCTGCAAGATTACTCCAAAGAGAACCCGACATAATAGATATTCGATTTAGAGAAGCAAAAATGCCAAGTGCAAAATGGACATATCCGATATTTTCCACAAAAACTTGGATGCTGTTTTTTAGAGTGTTTCAACTCCTTGGGTATAGTGCAAATGCAGAAACAATTTTTGAAATAAAATCACGTGCTGAGGGTTGTACAGAAACGCTTGTTAAATATGCAAAAGAGCATGGTTCTGTTTTGTTTGTAGGGCATGGAATAATCAACTGGTTTATAGAAAGACGATTAAAATCCATGAGCTGGTACGTTGACAAGAGGTCTAACAGAGATTATTGGGGATATAGAGTTTATAGATACAGTGTATGACACTTAGGATGCGTATTGAATAAAAACGGTTACTGTATTAAAATTGAGGGCATTGTCCAAGGGGTTGGGTTTCGACCGTTCATCTATAAAGAAGCTACAGCACTTAATTTGACAGGATTTGTTCAAAATACGCCAGACGGTGTCTATATAGAAGTGACGTGTGATGAGAGAACTTTAGAGCGATTTATCGAAAACATCTCTACAAAACTGCCGAAAATTTCAAAAATAACAAATCTTTTTTATGAACAAATCGAGTATAAAGTATTTAGCTCTTTTGAGATAGTACACAGCAAGCTGCAGAGTTCAAAAAAGGTGCTGGTGCAAAGCGATATAGCACTTTGCGATGATTGTCAAAGAGAACTTGAACAGAGCGGCAATAGAAGGGAGAACTATTTTTTAATTAACTGTACAAATTGCGGCCCGCGCTATAGCATTATCAAGCAACTGCCTTATGACAGAGCAAACACTTCGATGGCTGTATATACGATGTGCAGTAGTTGTGAAGAGGAGTTTAACGACGTGACAAATCGGCGTTTTCATGCACAGCCGATCTGTTGCGAGGAGTGTGGGCCAAAGCTGAGTGTGGATGTCGATACGATTGTCAGTGCGATAAGAGAAGGGAAGATTGTAGCGCTCAAAGGATTGGGCGGCTTTCATCTTGTTGGTGATGCAAGCAATGAGACCGCCGTAGCAAATTTAAGGGAGCAAAAAAATAGAGTCTCAAAACCTCTGGCTTTGATGTATCCGTCCATCGAGATGATTAAAGAGCATCATTCACTTTCAGATGCGGAAGAGGAACTTTTAGTTTCGCATATCAAACCGATTGTTTTAATCAAAACGAAATACTCTATGAATAAATTAATCGCTCCAAACATAGACAGGGTAGGGCTTTTCCTACCCTATACGCCGCTGCATTTTATGATACTAAAAAAACTCAATGCTCCGATTGTCGCAACAAGTGCCAACGTAAGTGACGAGCCGATTATTCGATCATCTACGGAGCTAATGAGTAGATTGCGTGGTGTAGCGGATATGGTTGTTGATTTTGATAGAGAGATTGTAAACTCTATTGACGATTCGGTTATGCAGATCGTAGCGGGTAAAAAGATAACGCTTCGACTAGCTAGAGGGCTTACCCCTCGGAGTTTTACGCTAAAAAAGAGGCTGGATAAAAAGATATTGGCCGTCGGAGCAAATCAAAAAAGCTCTATCGCACTTGCATTTGATAATGTCGCAATACTTTCAGGACATATAGGTGATCTCAACTCGATAGAGGCGTTTGAGTATTTTGAGAGGACGCTAAAAACCTTTCAAAGATTTTACGATTTTGAACCCGATCTTATCGTGTGTGACAAGCATCCTGAGTATGAGACGACGAAATGGGCAAAAAGGCAAAATTGTGAGCTTGTGCAGGTGCAGCATCACTATGCTCATACGTTAGCCTGTATGTTTGAACACGGTATAGAAGATGAGGTTCTGGCATTTAACTTTGACGGTACGGGTTACGGCGATGATAAAACTATCTGGGGCGGTGAGGTTTTTCTAGCTAGTACCAAGGGGTATAAGCGCATTTTCCATCTAAAACCTTTTCGGCTTCTAGGCGCACATAAAGCGATCAAAGAGCCTCGGCGTGTTGCACTTGCTCTGTTGTTTGAAACATTTACTCTTGATGAGGTTTTAAACTTAGAACTTGGAGCGGTACAATCGTTTTCTCAGGCTGAGATTAGGACACTGCATACTGTTTGGAAAAATTCTCTCAACTCTCCCGTCACTTCGTCAATGGGTAGGCTTTTTGATGCCGTCGCAAGTTTTGCAGACATTTCGCATTTTAGTAGCTACGACGGTGAGAGTGCGCTTATAGCGGAGCGCTTTTATGATGAGACAATTGATCAAAAATTCTCCTATGCTTTCAATGAGGATATAATCGATCTATCTGCAATGATAAAAGAGATACTCCTGTGTGACGCAAAAGAGATAATCATCTCAAAGTTTATGAATAGTATAGTGGATATTATCTGTAATATATCGGAACGTTATCCTGAAAAAAAGGTCGTAGTAAGCGGCGGCGTCTTTCAAAACAGAACGCTTTTAGAGTTACTAGAAAAAAGCGTTATTAGCGATAGGCTCTTTTATCAGCAGGAGACTCCGCTTAACGACGGCGGTATTGCATTGGGACAATTGTATAGTATAATCTCACATGATTAAAACAGCACTTACAGCCCTTTTTATATATGCGGCATTTGTTTTTTTTGTTTATAAGTTGCAGGATAAACTGCTCTTTCATCCTAATTTGCAGCCAAGGGACTTTACGGGCTTAGGTCATAGGATTCAAACTTTTTCTATTCAAGCTGATAAGGATACGGTACTCGAAGCCGTCGGTTTTAAAGCGGAAAATTCCGATAAGACGGCTAAAACAATCTACTACTTTTCAGGAAACGCCGATGATTCCATTCAAATCCTTTCAATTCTTGCTAGACGATATCCGGCGTATAATTGGGTTACCTATAGCTATAGGGGATACGGGAAAAGCGGCGGGAAACCAAATCTGAAAAATCTAAAAGAGGATACGCTGCTTTTTTATAACCGTGTAAAAGACTTTTTTAATTCAGAAGAGGAGATATTATTCGGTTATAGTTTAGGCTCCGGCGCGGCGGCGCATCTTGCTTCAAAAGTGGAGTTTTCAAAAATCATCTTGGCGACCCCTTTTGATTCCATAGCCAATGTTTCAAGAAGCCATTTCCCTTGGATACCGTTTATAAATGAGCTGCTAAACTATCGTCTAAATTCAGTTGAATATCTCAAAAACGTACAATCGCCCGTTGCGATTTTAGCCTTAAGAACCGATATGGTCGTTCCCGTTAGACATGCGAGAAAATTAAAAGAGCGTATCAATAATCTACTCTATTATAAAGAGTTTGAAGATATTGCCCACGGTGATTTCATACACGATGTGCAGGTGATTAAAGAGATTGGAGAGTTGTTACAATGAAAGATGCAATAGTGCTTTTAAATATGGGCGGACCAAATAATCTTGATGAGGTGAAAGTTTTTCTCAAAAATATGTTCAATGATAAGAACATCTTACGCTTCAAGCGCCCTTGGATGCGTTCGCTTGTGGGTTCAATCATCACGATGGCAAGAGGGGGCGAGGCTCGCAAAAATTACGCCGCATTAGGCGGGCGCTCCCCAATAGTCGGACATACGCAAAATATAGTCAAAACGCTTCAAGAGAGATTTAGTGACGTAGAGGTGCACTATGCGATGCGCTATACACCGCCGTTTGCTTCAGAAGTTATTGAAAAGTTAAAAGAGAATGCAGTTAAAAACGTCTATTTACTTCCGATGTATCCGCAATACTCCACAACGACGACACTCTCCTCTTTAGAGGATTTTTATGAGAGTGCAAAACGGCAAAAACTTGACGCCGATATCCATGATTTATGGCGCTACTATGATAGTAACTCACTTAACAGTGCTATTGTTGAAAGGATAGAACAGACACTAGCTGGAGAGAGTGCCGCAAAGTTTGAGCTGATATTCTCCGCGCATGGTCTGCCAAAGAGTATCATCGAAGCAGGCGATAGTTACGAAAAAGAGATAGAACAGCATATTGAAATTTTAAAATCGATGCTAAAGTATCACGGATTGGAGTTTAGAAATATCCACCTAGCATACCAATCAAGACTCGGTCCCGTAGAATGGCTAAATCCTTCACTTCCTGAAATGTTAGAACGAATGAATAACAAACACGTTATCGTCTATCCGATCTCTTTTACCGTAGATAACTCCGAGACCGATTTTGAACTAAGTATCGAGTATGCAGAGGTTGCCAAAGAGTTGGGAATAAATGACTACAGGGTAAGCAGATGTCCAAATGATCATCCAAAATTTATCGACGCACTGCAAGAGTTGTATAAGAAGTTAAAACATGAGTAGAATAATCGTTTTTGATATGGACGGGACTATCATCGATAGTAGTCAAGATATCACGCACTCTATAAATTATGTACGTTCCGTCTACTCTATGGAGCCTTTAAGCGTTAAAACTATAGTTGATGCAATAAACGGCGCACATGAAAATCTGGCAAAAATATTTTATGAAACTGCAACGTACGAGAAGGAGTATCGAGATGTTTTTGAAGAGCATTACGCCGTACAGTGTACGAAAAATGTGACGCTCTATGAAGAGATAGAAGACACTCTAAAACTTTTAAAAGAGCAGGGGCATCGTCTCTCAATTGCTACGAATGCCCCCTCACAATTTGCTAATATTATGCTTTCCCACGTAGAAGTTGCACACTATTTTGATCATATATATGGTGCAGATATGGTTGAACACGCAAAACCACATGCACAAATGCTCCTTGAGATATTTAGTAGTTACGGCTATGATAAAAGTAGAGATAAAAAACCTCTTATGGTCGGAGATAACGACAAAGATATGGCATCGGCAAAAAATGCCGACGCGGTGGGCGTGTACGTAAAATGGGGATTTTCAGATACTGATATGTATGATATTTCGCTAAGTAAACCATCTGAACTGATTGAAGTTGTAGACAGTATTTGATTAAGCTCTAAGAAACGGCACTTTGTAGAAACTTTTTCTATTTTACATACTTTATGATAAACTATACTGTATGTTTTCCAGAGGTAAATGTGAAGTATAGAGAATTAACAGATATCATTTTAAAAAATTTCAATTCACACGAGATTGTATTTTTACTCGGGACTCGTCAAAGCGGTAAAACAACTTTATCAAAAATTATTGCTCAAAAATCATCTTTTAGAGATGAACAAATATTCTATTTTGATTTTGAAGACAAACAATTGCGTGAAGTTTTTGACACGGCAACGCTTGGAACGCTCTCAACAATTCTGAAACTTGAGGGTATAGAAGTTGAGAGTAAAAATCTTTTGCTCTTTGATGAGATTTAGCACTTAAGTGATCCGGCAAATACTTTAAAGCTTTTACATGACCATTTTCCTACATTAAAGATAGTTGCAACGGGAAGTTCCTCTTTACAAATTAAAGAAAAGTTTTCAGATTCACTTTCCGGAAGAAAGCATGTCTACAGAGTTGAGCCTTTAAGTTTTAATGAGTTTCTACTTTTTAAAGAAGAGAGTAAACTGCAAGAGTTAAGGCTAATGTTTAAAGACAGTGAAAAAAAAGATGAACTTATAACCCTTTTGAAAGTTTATGAGCAGCAATTTTTGGCTCTATTTGAGGAGTATTTGATTTACGGCGGTTACCCTGAAGTAGTATTGAGCGGTTCAAAAGAGCAAAAGATATTAAAACTTGATTCAATTGCAACATCTTACATACAAAAAGATATTCGTGAAGTTGCCAGAATAGACAATATAGATGCATACAACGCGCTGTTGCGCTATCTAGCCATTAATACAGGTGCACAATTTAACTTAGCATCTGCAAAAGAGACGGTTAAAATTTCTACTCCTACGCTTTCAAAATATTTGATGCTTTTAAAGGAAACATACATAGTCGATGAACTGATCCCGTTTTTCATAAATAAGAATAGAGAGATTAGTAAATCTAAAAAGATTTTTTATAAAGATACCGGCGTAAGAAATTTGCAACTACAAAATTTCAATACTCTTTCCATTCGTACAGACACGGGTGCACTGTATGAAAATTATATTTTCAATCTGCTCGAACATCAAAAATCGATAGTGCAACAAAACTTTTTTTATAGAACGCAGTCTAAAAGCGAGATCGATTATATTGTAAACAATGAATAAAAATATTCGTTAATAGAGGTAAAAAGCGGTGATTTCAGTAGTATACCAAAGGCGATGTTTGAGTTTGAAAAGAAGTATAACGGACAATTAAATGTCGTAGAAAAAATCGTAGTAAACCGTTCAAATCTAGAATATAAAAACGGTGTTTTGTTTTTACCTGCGTATCTGTTGTAAACATAGCATTAGATTTTAGAATTGGCGATTATGAAAGTATAAGTATGGATTGTTTGTAAGAAGAATTTTTAACTACTTTAAAGGAGTTTAGATGAAGAAGCAATATATATTCTAGGGGTTGCACAATATACATGAAGCTGGTAGCTTTTGTACTAGAAAATTTTTATTTGTGGCATTTAATTTAACTAATAACTTATCTTATTTATGTAACAATTACCTTATTTTATTTTTTAAGAATTAGACTATTTTTATCTAAAAGGTACTTTGTAAGAAGTTTGTTTAAAAAGTCGACACTTTTTTCACTGTCAATACATTCGTATTGAATTGTTGTTGGTAGGTATTGGAAAATAAGTTTTTTTGCCTTTGTAAATGAAATATATTCAAAGTCTCTATTTGTATATTCTAAATATACATCAGATTTAAGTATGTCAATATAAAAAATATTTTTATTCATAAATGGAATATTTCCTTTTTATTTTGTAATTATATGGAATTATTACCATTTTGTCAAGATTATTATGAAGAAAGTTGTATATGACGAAAAAAGAACTAGCAAAACGCTTGAATTTAGATGTTAAGACATTAAGCTCATGGGAAGAGACACGCCCAGAAGTTATGAGACTGATTAGGCTTGGACTCGCGGCTGAAGAGCATGTACAAAATGTAGAAGAGTATTTAAAAAAAATAAAAAAGAATAGTTGATATTGTTAACAATAACATAAGGAAAAATATATGAATAGTAAGATGAAAGAAATTAATTTAGAAAATTTAAAATTAGATTTAGAAAATCCAAGATTACCATCTTCCTTTCAAAAACAAAAACTTGATGAGATAGCAGTTATTAATTGGATGCTGGAAGATGCCTCAATAATTGAACTTATGCTTGCTATTGGACAAAATGATTTTTTTGTGGGAGAGTCTTTACTTATTATTGAAGATGAAAATGATAAAGGTAATTATATAGTTGTAGAAGGGAACAGAAGATTAACTTCTCTTAAACTATTACAAAACCCTAGTTTAGCAGATATACATACTAAAAAGATTCAAAAAGTAATAGAGGAAACAAAAAAAAGACCTCATAATATTCCTTGTATTTTATTTGAAAAACGGGAAGATATATCGCAATATCTTGGTTATCGACATGTAACAGGTGTAAAACCATGGGGTATGCTAGAGAAAGCAAGATATTTAAATAGATTAGTCCTGACATTAGAATCTAAATCTTTTCAAGAACAAGCACGAGAAATGGCAAAAACAATAGGTAGTCGCTCGGATTATGTGAAAAGAGTTTTACCAGCGTATCAAATTTACTTAAAAGTTCAAGACAATAATTTCTTTAAAATCAAAAAATTAGATGATACGACTTTGCACTTTAATTATTTTGCAGATTCATTAAGACATGAAAATATAAAAAACTTTATAAATGTAGATCTTAACTCTGAAAATCCAATTGAAAAACTAGAACTTTCTCAATTAGAGATACTTACAAAATTATTTTTTGAAAAGAATGACCAAAATAAAAGTAGAGTACTAGGTAATAGTGATAACTTAACAAAATTAAATAAAGTTTTAGGAAATAAAGAAGTAACAAAATTATTTCTTGATGGAATGCCTTTAAAAGATGCTTATTCATTGGTTGAAGTTGATTCAGAGACATTCCATGGTGAACTTGAAAAAGCATTACAAAATTTAAAAAATGCAAATAGTTATATTCACCGCGTTGAAGAACATTTAGATTCTGATATTGATACACTAAAAGAAATAGTTGATCTTTGTAAAATAATAAAAAGTTCAATTGTTTCAAAAAAAGATGACTGGAGTCTTTAAAATGTTTAAAGGTATTGATAATGTACCATCATCACATAGGTATAGTCATATATCATGTGATTATATAGAACTCTTAGCGCTAGTAAATAACAGTGATATTTTATCTATAGAAGATATAAGAGATAGATTTTTTGAAGATGGGGAAATAAATATTCCAGAAAATGAAAGTGATGAAAATCTCGGAAGCTATGCAGCTGAGACTGATGAAGAATGGACTAGCCAAATTTTAGGTTGGTTTAATACATTAGAAATAAGACAAAGTTTATATACAGAATTTTATCCATTTGTTATTAGTAATAAAACTATTAAATTAAAAGAAGAACTAAATAATAAACATAAGTTATATCTCTTTTTATTGTTAAATTCAAACTTAAAATATATAAAAGAAACTAGTAATCTTACATCAGACTTTGAAGAACTATCTTTAATAGCATTTAAAAAATACTTGCCAAATACTGCAATAGTTCATCGTTTTGGAAAGGCACTAACTGCTAATAGATATACTGGTCATATTACAAATAAAATTGATAAATTAGCAGAAGACTTAAAATACTCTATAAAATATAAGACTCGCTTTTTTGATTCTAATGATAATGGAGATGGTGGACTAGATATAGTATCTTGGATACCTTTCAAAAATGATGAGAATCAAAATAATATGCAAGTTTTTTTAGGACAGTGTGCTACAGGTAAAGAGTGGAATAAAAAACAATGGGAACCTTGTAAAATGACTAACTATATAGATTTTCAGACAAATCCTCAAAATGTTATATTTATACCTTATGATGGACGAAATATTGATAGAGAATTTGAAGAAGAAGGCCGTATGTTAAAAAATATCTATTTTGACAGGATTAGATTATTATATCTATTAGAAAATGAAGAAACATTTTTAAATGGTTTGAATTCTATGGATATAGTGAATTGTGCAATAGAATTTCAAGAAAGTTTAGTGTAGATAACATGGAGCTAATAAACGAATATTTAATAATTATAGATAAAAAAACATCATCTGCATTATATAAATTATGCACTTCTTCTACTGAGTTTAATAAACTACTAATTGCTGGAAATAACAATTTGGATATAAAAAATGGTAAAATTATCGTTAATAAAATCAACTGCAAATATAAGATAAAATTTAAGGAATTAAAAGAAAAAAATCAAAAATTTTTTTTTATTGAACTAATATTTAATCAAGATGAAAATTTATTGAAAAGTTTTTCAGATTTATTAGAGTACATAAATTATACTTTAAATAATGATGGAGCAGAAATTGAAATCTTAAGAGATGATGTTTCTTTCTATTATTCACAAATTGCATATTCTAAAATATATAAAATTGAAAATTTAATGAGAAAATTTATCACTTTTTTTATGATTACAAACGTTGGAAAAAACTGGATAGATGAAAGTTCTCCTCAATTAATTCAAAAAACAATTTCAAACTCCAATGAAGCAGATAGAGTTAATAAATTACAAAACTTAGATTTTATACATTTAGGTAATATTTTATTTGACACTGTTCAAAAAAATGGATCAGAGCAATTATCAAATGTATTAAAGGAAAGACATAATAAAGGTGAAAAGACAGTTGATTTCAGTGATATATTAAAATATATACCTTATTCTAATTGGGACAAGTATTTTAATACAGTAGTTGCTTGTAAAGAAAAATATTTAAAAGATTTATGGCTTGAACTTTATAAACTTAGAAACAAAATTGCACATACATCAAATTTTACTAAAGAAAATTATGAAGACACAATAACATATACTGCTACAGTTGAAGCAATATTAACAAAAGCATTAGATAGTATTGATTTAGTTGAATTAAATACCAAAGAAAAAGAAGAATTATCTGAAAGATTAGCTATTAATTTTAATCATAATATTGCTGAATTTATAAATGAATGGAATCAATATGAGAAAACAATAAAGACTATTTATAATATAAAAGATGAAGATAAAGATAAATTTTTTATTATTTTAAATAATTTAATTAAAAAAGATTTTGATCAAAATACATTTAATGAAATAAATATATTAAGAGAATATAGAAATAAAATAGTACATAATATTGATGATATTGATCAAGAAAATATAATGAATAATATTAATAAGGTTAAAAATATCCTCTCTTCAACTTGGAAAATTCAAGTTTTGAAAGCTTTTCATGATTTAGGTGGAGAAGCAAAGCTAAAAGAAATATATAGTTACATTGAAAACACAATAGGCAGAGACTTAACATTATCAGATGAATCTTCTATCAGAAAAGCTATTTATTTTCACTCTTCTAATGCTGATTTATACCAAGGTAAGGAAGATTTATTTGAAAAACTAGGAAATGGTAGGTGGAGATTAAGAGAGAATTAAAACTCTTGCAACATAAAATCAAAAATATTACTATCATGCTTGAGTGAAGAACTTAAAATATGGTAGCCTCTAAAGATATGCTTTTGGAGGTGTGCCTCTAGTGTTTTTTTAGAAGTGATTGTAATATCATCAAATACTTCTATAGCGTCCCAGTAAAATTTAGTGTAGTCATCACTTCCTTTACCTTCACCTGTAATTTGTTCTAGGCGGTATTCTTTACCTTCGGTAGTTTTTACTTCTAGGTTTTCAAAACCATATTTTAATGAAAGAGATATGTTTAGCATAAAACGAAGATATATCCATTTTGGTTCATTTTCAAGATTAAGTGCTTTTCCAAGTGCTAAAAAGTAGTTTTCTATTTCAAAGCTTGTTCTAATCATGATGCTATCTCTATTTTTGAGCCTAATTCATTTCTTAGTATGTCGTAGGTTGTGTATTTTAAGTGTTGTGATTTTACAAACTCAAACTCACTGTCTGTTAGTAGCAGTATAAGCTTGTTAAACTGTAAGTAACATTCATTGAGAAGTAGTTCTTTGTTTTTGTTAGATAAACGACCAAATGGTGTATCTACCATCACAAAAGATGCAAACTCTTTGTACTCTAGTATACTTTTAACTGTAAGAAAGTTAAGTACTTGTTTTTGACCGGCAGATAATAGCTTAATATCGAGTGTTTTTTCACCGTCACCTATAACTATACTATGCCTTTCATCAATGTATATTTCATTGATATGTTCATATTGTTCTAAAAATGAAGCTGTGTTTTTCTTTAGTGTTTTATTGAAAATCTCTAATTTTTCCAATAGCGCTTCTTTGTAAATTTTTTCGCTAGCTTTTGATACTTGTTGGAGCTCTTCATATCCTTTAATAAAAGCAAATTTTTCTTGATTAGCCTTGAAGCTTTGTGTTAGTGAACGGCTAATCTCTTTTGAAAGTTCAATATTATTTTGAATACTATTTTCAAGATCTTCTATTGTATGCTGTAGTTGTGTGAGTTGATTTTGTTGAGTTGTTCTTGACTCTATGAGTGATCGAGTGATTTCTTGCTCCATGCCAGAAGATTCTACCTCTTCTATTTTATGTTGCAGATGCTTTATTTCATGTTGCAAATTTTTCATATCTTCTAAGAGTTGTTTAAATTTTTCTGTCGACATAGAGAGTTCTATGGAGGAGGTTTCTGTTAGCATTAAACTTTTGAATGTGCTGAGTGCTTCTTCTTCGGTAATGTCTGAATTTATTTGATCTAAAAAACGTTTAAAATGATTTACAAAAAGTTTTTCGTCATTCATAGTAAGTGGACTATGTGAACGTGCTTGCATACCATTCAAGAGTGACCTATTTAGGAGTAATGGCATTTGAAACATTATAAGCTCTTTAAAAGTTGTGGAGAGTTTATCTAGTTTTTCTTGCTTTGCATCTTGTTCTTTATGCAGTGCTTTGACTTTTTTGTTTCTGTTCCTAATCTGTGTATCTAATTTTTGGATATTTAGTGCCAAAGCCTTAGATTCTTTTATCTTTACGGCTAGCTCTTCCTTCTCATCAGAAATAGTTTTAAGTATTTCCATACGTTTGGTTTCAAGTTCTATAAGTTCTGCTGATTCGTCGTTTCTGTTTTTTTCTAGAAGATTTTTTGCTACTTGTGCAGAATCTTTTTGAACATTTACAAGTAAATCAAGGTCAAAAATAAAATCAAAAAGATTTTTTAATCTAGTTCGAGATAATAAAAATAGATTACTTCCTACTTCACCGTCATAAAATAAAAAATCTATCAAGAAGTATGGAATTTTATTTTGTATGAAGTGTTCTGCTTCTGCACCTTCTATAATGTGGTTATCTTGGAATGTAATAGTTAGGGACTCTTCTGTTTTATGCTCAAAGTTCCACATTCTTTCTATGATGAAAATGTCAAAAACCAATGTTATGCTACATTGGGGCTTCTTTGCATTGTTGTTAAGTATAGAGTTTATTGCAACATCAGTATGACCCAAAGCAAGCTTAATTGAGTTAAGGATTGAAGTTTTACCAAAACCATTCGTTCCAATAATACACGTCACTGGATCAAAGGTTACTTCCTGCTTTCCGTTGTAAGAAAACAGGTTATCGATCACTATACTAGTTAGTTTCACGAAATTCACCTTTATAAAAATCGACCACACGTTTTTCAATATCACCAATGATCCCATAGCGGGTAGAAATATTTTTTCTATATGCCTCAATCTCATAAATTCGTTCAAACAGATCGATATTGAGGTCATTAGAGATATTTTCTAGCTTTGATCGTAGTGGCGTATTTACATTTTTTTCCATCATTCTAGAATAATTTTGAGCTATACGATATGCACTGTTTTTAATATCACCATCTTCATCCCAATGTTTTTTTATAAGCTCTATTTCATCATCTTTTATGAGTCTTATAACTTCATGTGGATTGTAGTCATGTTCATCTTTCTTTAAATGATGATAATTTTCTGTGGCTTGGTTTTCTACTTTTAAGAGTTCATCAAGGAGCTCTCTTCTAACATCAGGTAAAAACGGTCCAGCACCTTTAGTTCCATCTCTACGACGAGTATCACGTTTACCTGAATCTGGTTGTCTGTATACGTATAGTTTTTCACGATATTCCCATAAAGGTTGCATCCACTCTTCACCGTTTTTAAGCATACCCTCCATAGAACGATCTTTTTCTACAACGGTACATACCCAACATCCAAAACGGGTTTTACCACAACTTGGAGATTCAGGATTAAGAGCAATATTACAATCACCTTCACCACTACCTTTATCGTATAAACTCATCATGTAGTTATGATCATCCCATGGAAAGGCAGTTTGATTATTTGGTGTTTCACTCAAATATGTCCAAACCTCTTCATTCGTCCAGTGCTTTATGGGGGATAAGACAAAAGCGTTTGGGATATTATCATGAGGAGAAAGTCCTCTTTGATTGAGTTTTCTATTTGCTATAGAAACTTCTCTTCTTTGTGATTCAGCACTTCTAACACCTAAAAGCATAATAATGGATTGATGAGCATCTACCAAAGATTTTAAAAACTCAGTTGCGGGGTTTATTTTTAAGCGTTCTGTACACCAACGAAAGGTGCTTGTCGGTGCTGGATAACCTTTTCCGATCATTAAAGTCCAAAATGATTCTTCGGTTTTAGGTTGTAGTGTATGACAGGAAAGTTTCAGTGAACTTTTTTCTGCAAATTTTGTAATCTCTTCCATTTTTGTTTGCAAGTATTTTTCAATAATCGGCATTTCTACAGTCGTATCTGAAGATACTACGTAGACGTGCTTATGATCTTTTCCCTCTGTGTGAAGCTCTTGCAGCATTGTTAAGGTAAGTTGAAGTACACAAGTAGAGTCTTTACCGCCTGAGTATGTCACTACCCACGGTCTTTCATCTGCAAAATACTGGTCTTTTAATGCTTCTATGGTGTCACGAACTATTTGCATCTGTTTGGTTTATCTTTTTGATTAATTGAAACGGTAATATACTGTTTTTTAGCTGATTGTGAGGTAATAAAATGGACAGCTTTTTTAGTAGATTTACTCATTAGTGATATATTATGCACTTGAAGTTCAATAACAAAAATCAAAGTTAAAAATTAAGGTTAATTGAAATCTAATGAGAATAATATGATACAATCTCCTTTTATCCAGTTACACAATTTTACATTAGGAAGCATCTTTATGAAAAAATTGAACTACAAAGCCAAAAACTTTAGCAAAATCAATTTAGCCTATCTTTCTCATAGTGCTAATTTCGTTTGTGATGAGAAATCGATAATATCTGCCTAGCATGCGTAGTATGAACGTGTATCAAAACCTATCTAAAAATTCATTCCAAGTAAGGGTGCGCTAATGTGGAAATGGTCGGAAAAAAATAGAGCTATTAAAAAAGATCTTTTTAGTTTTAAAGATGAACCTTTGACTAGGTTGTCGGTTTTTTTACTGATGGTACTTAATGTTTTTATCTTTACAAACGTACTCATTGGCGTTCACAATGAAATTGATAAAGTTCCAAAGCCTCGCTACTACTTTTCTACATATTGTAGCAACCATTTTGAAAATATTAAAACGTCATACGAAGGATTTGAACGTAGCGTATATATGTACAGATCAAAAGAGTATCGACACTCGGAGTATTGTCAAGAGTTACAGAAGAAAATTGATTTTTTGGAAGAGAATAAAATTTTTCAAACTAATTTAGAGCGTATCGGTTCGATCAATAATAAAAAGAGATTAAACAACGCAAAACTAGAAGAGATTGCAAAAAAGTATAATACACGGCTTTTTGAAAGTATTGCGAAGATGCCAAATAATCATGCTTTGATAGATGTGAAAAATGAGTATGACATATTAGTTGCAGATAATAAAAAATTAGATGAAGAATTGAAAGCAATTATTCCCGTAAGTACTATAGTTGGGTATGACGAGTATATAAAATTTATAGAAGACAATAGATCAGATTTTTTTAAAGCAAAATCGCAGTATATATTTTGGCAGCCTTTTAAAGCCTATGCGCATATGTTGCTATTTATCCTGCCACTGCTGCTCTTTTTTGGATTTTTCTATGCAAGAGCGAAGAGACAGGAACTAACTAACAAAGAGTACAACCCAGTGGTGAAAATCATCAGTGCGAACGTTTCACTGATTTTGTCACTTCCGCTTATCTGGTACACCTTAACGCTCATCTACCATGTCCTTCCGAAGACACTTTTGAAAAAGATCATTGCATTTTTAGTTGAACACGGACTTATATCGCTACTGAACTACTTTACGATTATTTTGATTATTGCGACACTCGGCGGGGTGATTTACTATATCCAAAAAAGGACTATCAGACTGAAAAAGAGTGCTCCGGATAATCAGAAACAGTTAAAGCTCATCTCGCATTCACAATGTTTTGCGTGCGGATACAGGATTGATTATGAAAAAGAGCACTGTCCGTTTTGCGGTACGAAACTGCATGAAAGTTGTCCCTCTTGTAGTGAGAAAACGGTTGTCAATGAGCCCTATTGTTCTAGTTGTGGAGAGAAAAAGGGAGTTGTGAGTTGATAGATATGAAAAGCTTTTTATAATACTATATAACCTATAATGTTTATAATCTAATTGTTTGGACTACAAATGCGTTTTTCTACTGCAACACTACTTTCTACATGTTTGACCTCCTCTTTACTTGCACAGGCAGATTTTGACCTTATAGATACGTTAACTTTAGAGGAGTTGATGAACCTTCCCATAACCGTTTCAACTGGAACAAGCAAATCTCTTAGTTTGGCACCTGCGATGGCAACGGTGATTACTGAAGCAGATATTGCAAATTCAAGTGCAAGGAGACTGAGTGAAGTGTTAGAAAGAGTTCCTGGGTTACATATGTATCCTGCATACGCTCAGTTTCAGACATTGCAGTATGATATTCGTGGTATTCGTACAAAATACAATCCGCAAGCGATGATTCTCGTAAATGGAACTTCCATTCAAAATCTAAAAATAGGTGCGCCAAACACACATATAGATTTTCCACTTACGGCGGTAAAACGTATTGAGGTTGTAAGAGGTCCGGGATCAGTTGTGTATGGTGCAAATGCATATTCAGGAGTTATAAACATCGTTACAAAAGATGCAGAGTACCTTTCAAAGAATTCTCAAGCGGGTATCAGGCATGGCTCTTTTAAAACATCGGAAGCATGGCTCAATTACGGTGCTATCAAGTCAGATTACTCATATGCGCTCAATCTCTCTTTTTCAAGAAGTGATGGGGATAACGATCGTATTTTTAGAACCGATTTTCAGAAAGTTTTAGATAACGCTCTACCGTTTGGCTCAAACGCTTCACTTGCTCCAGGTCCGATCAATAGTGAATATAAAAAATACAATGTAAACTTTGCTTTTAACTACAATAATTTTAAAGCAAATATTTGGGCACTTATAATGAAAGATGGGGGAACCGGAGCAGGAATTGCCAATGCTCTTGATCCCTACGGTAGTTATGAAAACGGACGTGTTCACACTGACCTGTACTATTTTCAAAAATTAAATGAACATAGTAAGTTAGAGCATAAACTTGCACTTTCCTATAACCAAACGAAGTCCTATCTGAAGATTTTTCCTTCCGGTGCAATATTGCCGATTGGAATAGACGGTAATTTTGGAGGAGATCCTGTTGGCGGTGTTGTAACCTTTAGCGATGGGTATATAGGAACGCCCGGTGAGATCGAAAAAAGTATCGCATATGAGAGCACGTTGCTCTCTGAAATGTATGAGAACCATATGTTGCGTATAAGTACCGGATTCTCATATGCTAATTTTCGAGCTATAGAGTTTAAAAATTTTGGTCCTAACATAATAGATGGTACAGAAGGGATAGTTGATGGCACATTGACGAATACTCACGGTTTAAACTCTACTATTTATATGCCCGATGAAAATAGAAAGGTTTTCTTTGTAAGTATGCAAGATGAGTGGTCATTTGCTCCAAACTTTGAACTAACCGCCGGAGTTCGGTATGACCATTTTTCAGATACCGACTATTCGATTAATCCGCGCATCGCACTTGTTTGGCAGAGCAGTAAGTCTTTGACCTCAAAACTGCTTTACGGACGTGCATTTCGTGCTCCCTCATTTATTGAATTATATGTTCAAAACAATCCTGTAGGTCTTGGAAACAAAGAGGTAAATCCTGAAACGATAGATACGATTGAGTTAGCGTTTGATTACTATCCTACAACTGATTTAAGAGCAGTTATAGACTTTTACTATTATCAGGCCAAAGATCTTATTGATGCACAGGGTGTAAGTTTAGGAAATGTAGGAGAGCAAAAGGGGCGTGGTATTGAGTTTGAGGTGAGTTATCAGCCTAATAGTGATCTAACACTAAAGGCAGATTATGTATATCGTCATACAAAAAGTGAAACAACCAAACAAAAGGCGGTGGATGCTCCGAAAAATCTTGCACATGCTGAGCTAAGTTGGAAGTTTTATCATGATTGGCATTTGAATGCAAATATATTTTGGGTTGCAGATATGAGCCGTGCCGTAGGAGATACGAGAGAAAAAGTCGATGATTATTCTACAACGAACGTAAGCCTTATCCATAAACTAAAAAACGGTGTTACTTTGAATGTAAGTGCAAGAAATCTGTTTGATGAGCATATCTATGAGCCTTCACCGTCTCAGGGTGCTTTGGGTGAATTAGATGATTATCGAATGCAAGGAAGATATCTGTTTGCTGAGCTTACATACTCTTTTTAAAAATTTTTTTTCTCTGTTTGATTTTTATAGTGAGAAAAGTGAAGATAGAAAAAACGTAGTTTACAACCGTTTTTATATATCCGGATATCAGTATTTCAGGGGTGATATGCTTCGTTTGCAAGATGGTGATATCTTGGATTTAAAAAGAGAGCGAAAAAATAGGTTTGACAGTAGAGCAATAGCTCTTGTCTATAAAGGAACAAAAGTGGGTTTTGTTCCGCGTCATGAAAACGGAGTTATTAGTTCACTGCTTGATCAAAATGTCCAAATTAGCGCATATGTCTTACATGTGGATTATGATAGTCCTACTTGGGAGCGCGTGTTTGTGGAGTTACGAGGGTCACTGTAGGATTTCAAGAAGTTTCTTAGGCAGTTTCAATGTTCTTTTTATGATGTTAAATGGTGCTTCTAGTACATCTTGACCAACCTTCGTAGTAATTTTTGGATTCTTTATACTACCCGTTACCTTTATCCTTGTTCTGATGGTTTTATCGTCTCCTAAGATGATATATCCTGCAATAGGGATAGCACCGATAGTTTTAGCAAGATCTTTTATCGTCTCTAGTGAAATAAGTATATCGATTGTTTCATCTTTTAGGTTAATAATACCTACTGCATTCGCATTTGTATTTACCCCTTTTAGACGTAATTCATCTATAATGATATAATCATCAACTCGTCTAAAGTGAACTTCACCTTTTTCTATTAGATAGCCTTTATCGTTAAAGCCCGGTTGTGAAAAGGTGAGTAGGGCAGGTACTGTATTGATAAATGCCATAAGATTGTTATATAGAGCTAGGTTTCGTACGATAACATCTTTAAATGTTATATCCGTGGTGTAGTGTGTCGTATTTCCTTCACTTGTGAATTTAAAATTTCCATCTTCAAAATTTGTAAAGCCGCTAAGCTCTTTTACAAAATCATCATCTAAATTGTCACCTCTTACTCGTATCTGACTTGCATTTGTTTCAATACTTATATTGCCTTCATTGTGACGTAGGTCAACTTTGGAGCTATTTTGATCAAGATCAATTTTAATACTGTCACTTACTATTTTATGTTGATCGTTGATATAGATGTCACTGTTTTTGGTGTTTACGATAATTTGTTTACTAAATGGGCTTTTTTTGCCTTGGTACTTTTGAAATGCTTTAGAATTTACATCAACAGAGGTAACGTTGAGTTCAAGTGTATCGGCAATTCTTAAATTGATATCATCGTTTATCTCAATTTCAAGTGACTCTTTATCTGTTTTACCTACAAACTTGTAGTTTTTTATAGGGTACTCATTTTTTAAAAAGAGATCACTGTTGTGATATATTTCTCCTTCAAAGCTACTATTGAGAAAATCTTTTGTTCTTAGTTGAAAAAATCCAGATTCAATATCATAAAATCTAAGAAGTGGTGAATATTTATAAAATTTTTCAAGATTAAAAAGTAAAAATTGATATTCGTCTCGGTCATATACGATAGTTGTTTGTAGTTCGTGAACATAAAAATAGCGTTGCGTGTAGTACCTGTGCATATCAACGGTAAGAGGAATTGTTCTATTTTCAAGTAGATCGCCTCCAAGTACAGTGACATTGAGATCAGTGAGTAAAAGATAGAGGTTAGCCGTTTCATTAAAGGTATCTAACTGACCGGAAATCATAGCATCCAGATAGGGCTCTATCGTAATATTTCCCTCTTTAATAAAGAGTATTTTGTCTCTGAGTTCAAAGTCGGCTGAATTGGCAAAAAATGTAAAGTGTTCGTACATGAAATTTGAGTCTTCAACATGAAATATACCGTTTGCATCTACTTTCGTTTTACCGATAAGGTTTAAGGAAAGCTCTAAATCAGTTGTCAGTAATCCGTCTAGTTGCGTTAGCGGCATGGTAACATGGTAGTTATTTAATATATCGATGATCTCTTTGTCTAAAGGAGAGTTAGAATGTATGAGAATATCCAGCCTTGCATTGTTGAGTAAATTTGTAAAGAGTAGATGGCTGCCATCGAGTGAACGCCCCTCATATATGGGACGGTTTAAATGTAGATGAAGCTCTCTGTTTTTAAAGATTATATCTGTTGAAGTTGAAGTGACGGCAGGATAGTCAGGGTCGAATAGATAACTTAGATTAACAGCTTTGACTTTTGCATAGAGAGCATCTAATATTTTATTAGGGTATGCCATATTGAATGACCAACTAAGCGTTTCAAGCTGAAATTTATCGGCTTTCCCTCTGAGTGCAATCCACTTATGGGTATTATCGTCATATCCGATAACGTCTTGAAGTTTAACCAGTGAGAAGAAAGGATCTGATTTCGCCGTGACATGAACGTTGTTTTTAAATTGTCTTAGAGCAATCGTACCGTTTATCTCATCAGCTATAAAGTATGTACCTTGAAAGTAACTTTTTTCATCATTGTGGTTGTAGACGAGATCACCGTGCAGCGAAGTATTAAACTGTTTGATATTAAATCGATCAATAGAGGCTAAGAGTCTGTTCTTATGAATAGATATACTTGCCTGAAGTTCAATTTCCGGCATCAGTAGTGAAAAGTTACCGTGTTTGTAACTAAAGGATACATTTTTATTTTCGTACTGTAAATTATCCACGGTAATTGCATCAAAAAATAGGGCACTTACTTGCAGAAGCTCTTGGATGACACCTAAGTTATTGAGCTTTGAGTTTGATGTGGAAACAGGGGTAATACTAAGCTTATCTATATGTAACGTTAGCTTTTTATTCCATTTGATGTATACTTTCTGTGCATGAAATGTTTTTGATTTAATACTTTTTAACTGCAATCCATGGTCTAGGATAATAAGCCCAAATGAGACAAATACTAATATGAATATTAAAATATTAAACAGCGTACGGTGGATTTTTCGTATCGCACTGATCATTTTACTATCAACCATATTTTATATTGTCCAGCCTATACACTCATCAAAGGTCATTTACATACCCAAAGGGTCTATAAAGTCGATTATAACATATCTTAATCGTGCAGGGATGGGTCTTTCACGTATTGATGAGATAATTTTACGATTTTTGGGAGTTCCACAGCATGGTTGGATACATGTCGGTGCAACAAAACTCACACGTGCCGATTTTTTATATGCATTAACTCATTCAAAAGCGCATACCGTAGATATCATGTTGGTTCCGGGTGAGACAACAAAAATGTTCTTCTCTCAGATGGCAAAAAAACTAAACCTTGATAGTAGAAAACTTTATAATACTTTTTTAGAGATTTCTCCAATTAAAGAGGGTGTACTTATCCCGGATACCTATTCGCTTCCCTATGAGGTGAGTGAACGACAGGCCGTTATACTTCTTCTGCAGCGTTCATTGAAACGTCATCAGCAGCGATCAACAAAAATTTTTGGAGAGTATATAGAGGGGAAATGGTTTCGATATGTAACAATAGCATCAATTATAGAAAAAGAGGCTGCATCGGTTGAAGAGATGCCGCTTATTAGTTCGGTTATCTATAACAGACTCAAAAAAGGGATGCGACTGCAGATGGATGGTACCCTAAATTACGGTCTTTACTCTCATACTAAGGTTACATCAAAACGTATAAAAGAGGATAGGTCTGCTTATAATACCTATAAACGTAAAGGTATACCTCCAGCTCCCGTGTGTAATGTAAGTTTTGATGCAATACGTGCTGCAATCTATCCAAAAAAGACAGAGTTTCTCTATTTTGTCAAAGGAAAAAATGGACAGCATAGCTTTAGTCGTTACTATAATACTCACTTAAGAAGAATAAAAAGCGGCAAATGAGTAAAATTGCAACACTGTTTTAAAAATTCAACACAATCTTATGAACTTGATAAAACTTACAGAGTTACAGTGTTAGAATACGTTCAGTGAAGTATGAAAATTTAGAGAATATTTGATAGTTTATAACTCTCTACTCATGTAACGTGATTGGGTTCTATTTGCATAGTGTGTTGTAACTCCCTTAATGAACATAATTCTGTTCAAGAACAGTACTAAACACAATTATAGATGCAGTGTAGTATAATGCGTTTCACATTTTATGTATGCCCTCTAGGGCGTGCGATACAGCTTTTTGTATTGTGTATAGCTTAGGCATAGTGCAAAAAGCTGATATTTTACTATAAAGGATTGGCATGGCAAAAGGAAGAGTAGGTATTGTAGGAGCTGGATTTGTAGGTTCAACGGTTGCGTATAGTCTAGCAATGAAAGGATCTTGTCACGAGATTATTTTACGTGATAACAAGATAGATATAGCCAAAGGTAAAGCGTTAGATATGTCGCAAGCTGCTGCGGCAGAGCGTTCTCACACTGTTGTAACCGTTGCAGAGGATATGAGTGAACTTTCTGATTGTGATGTTGTAGTTGTAACTGCAGGAAGTCCTCGTTTACCTGGAATGAGTCGTGATGATCTTCTTATGATCAATGCAAATGTAACTCGTGAAGTTATGCAAGGAATTAAACAATACTCTCCAAATGCCATCGTTATTATGGTATCAAACCCTCTTGATGCTATGACCTATGTTGCTCTTAAAGAGAGCGGATTTGATAGAAACCGTGTTATCGGTATGGCCGGTATTTTAGATAGTGCAAGAATGGCTTCATTTATTCAAGAAAAGCTTGGATACGGCGGTGGTCAAATTCGTGCATCAGTTATGGGTGGTCACGGCGATGACATGGTTCCACTTCCAAGATACTCAACAGTAGCAGGTGTACCGTTAGCTGATGTATTAAGTCAAGCTGAGATAGAGTCAATTGTGGAAAGAACTCGTCACGGTGGAGCGGAAATCGTTGGACATTTGAAAACAGGTTCTGCTTATTATGCACCGGGTAAAGCTACTTCGATTATGGTAGATGCAATACTTCGTGATACAAAACAGATCCACCCATGTGCAATTATGCTTGACGGTGAGTATGGATATTCAGACGTTGTTAGCGGTGTACCGATCATGATTGGAGCAAACGGTGCGGAAAAAGTTATTGAAATAACACTTAATGATAAAGAGAAAGATCAGTTTGCTAATTCTGTATCCTCTGTACAGAAATTGATTGATACGCTTAATGCAAATAAATTTTTTGAGGGGAAATAAAATATGAGCGTAAGAATAGAACGTGATACGATGGGGGAAATTGAGGTTCCCTCTGATAAATATTGGGGTGCGCAGACACAAAGAAGCCTACAAAACTTCAAAATCGGTTGGGAGAAGATGCCTCAAGAGGTTGTTAAAGGTTTTGCTCAGCTGAAAAAGGCTTGTGCAATTGTTAACAATGACCTTGGACGTTTGGATGACGATAAAACAAATGCAATTGCTCAAGCTTGTGATGAAGTAGTTGCAGGAAAACTTGATGATAACTTTCCACTAGTCGTATGGCAAACGGGAAGTGGTACACAGTCAAATATGAATATGAACGAGGTTGTCGCTAACCGTGCATCTGAGATTATGGGTGCGGACTTTACAAAAGAGAAGCCTGTACACCCTAATGATGACGTAAATAAGGGACAAAGTTCAAACGATACATTCCCAACCGGTATGAGAATCGCTCTAGTTAGTGAGGTTGTTGAAACTCTACTTCCTTCAATTGATGTTCTAAGAAATACATTAGCTTCTAAAAGTTCTGAATTTGATCCGATTGTAAAAATTGGACGTACACACCTTCAAGATGCAACTCCACTCACACTTGGACAAGAGTTTAGCGGTTATGTTGCAATGCTTGATACTTCAAAATCTCAAATTGAGATGGCACTTGAATATGTAAAAGAGCTTGCAATCGGTGGAACGGCTGTTGGTACGGGGATTAACTCACACCCTGAGTTTTCTGAGAAAGTATCTGCCGTACTGAACGCAAAGATGAATAGAAACTACGGTTTTAAATCGCAACCGAACAAGTTTCATGCTTTAACGGGTCATGATGCAGAGGTAACATTAAGTGGAACATTGAAGGGTCTGGCTGCAAACCTAATGAAAATTGCAAATGATATCAGATGGTTAGGTTCAGGTCCAAGATGCGGTATCGGTGAATTAAGCCTACCTGCAAACGAGCCGGGAAGTTCTATCATGCCGGGTAAGGTAAACCCTACACAAGCTGAAGCAATGACTATGGTTGCCGTTCAGGTTATGGGTAATGACGTTGCAGTCGGAATTGGTGCAAGCCAAGGTAACTTTGAACTGAACGTATTTAAACCTGTTATCGTCTATAACATCTTACAATCGATTAGATTGTTAAGCGATACTATGATCAGCTTTAACGATAACTGTGCGGTTGGAATTGAACCTGTAAAAGATAAATTAGATCACAATTTACACAACTCATTGATGTTAGTAACTGCACTCAACCCACATATCGGTTATGAGAATGCTGCAAAAATTGCAAAAACTGCACATGAGAATAACTCTACACTGAAAGCTACTGCTGTTGAACTAGGTCTTCTAACTGAGGAAGAGTTTGACAAGTACGTGAAACCAGAAGAGATGATAAAACCTAAAGCATAAGGAGGAGGATTTATATGAATATACACGAATATCAAGCAAAACAGATTTTCAAAAAGTACAATGTACCAACACCACGCGGTATTGTTGCAAATACACCTGATGAAGCAGTTGCAAACGCAAATGAGCTAGGTGGAAAGATTTGGGTTGTTAAAGCTCAGATTCACGCAGGTGGACGCGGTCTTGGCGGTGGTGTCAAGTTGGCAAAGAGTATTGATGAAGTAAGATCTTTAGCTACTGAAATACTTGGAATGACTCTTGTGACGCATCAAACGGGACCTGAGGGAAAACTTGTTCAAAAGGTATACATCGAAGAGGGTGCGGCTATTGCTGATGAGCTTTACCTCGGTGTTGTGCTTGACCGTGCAAAAGAGATGCCTGTTATTATGGCTTCAACTGAAGGCGGTATGGACATTGAAACTGTTGCTGAGAAAACTCCTGAAAAAATTATCAAGATTGCCGTAGATCCTGCTGTCGGTTTCCAAGGTTTCCACGGACGTGAGTTAGTTTTCGGACTTGGTATCACGGATAAAGACGAGCAGAAAAAGATGATTAAATTTGCTTCGGCTCTCTATAAACTCTATATGGAAAATGATGCAGAGATGATTGAGATCAACCCGTTGATTAAAACTGAAAGCGGCGATTTTATGGCGCTTGACGGAAAAATGGGATTTGATGATTCAGCACTTGGACGTCATCCTGATATCGAAGATATGAGAGATATCTCAGAAGAGGATCCTGATGAGCGTGAAGCTTCACAGTACGGTCTTTCATATGTATCACTTGACGGTGAGATCGGTTGTATGGTAAACGGTGCCGGTCTTGCAATGGGTACTATGGATACGATCAACTATATGGGCGGAACTCCTGCAAACTTCCTTGACGTTGGTGGAAGCGCAAATGCAGAGACTGTTGCAAAAGGTTTTGAAATAATCCTAAAAAATGAGAACGTAAAAGCGATTTTTGTCAATATTTTTGGTGGAATTGTACGTTGTGACCGTATTGCAAACGGTATTTTAGAGGCTACGAAAAAAGTTGACGTAAACGTACCTGTTATCGTAAGACTTGATGGAACAAATGCACCTGAGGCTGCTGAGATTCTAAAAAATGCAAATATAGCAAATGTTATTGCAGCGACTGATTTGGCTGATGGTGCGGCTAAAGCGGTTAAAGCGGCTAAGGGAGAGTAATTAATGTCAATTTTAGTAAATAAAGATACAAAAGTAATCGTACAAGGTTTTACGGGTAAAGAGGGCTCTTTTCACGCTGAGCAATGTCTTGCATACGGTACTAAAATCGTCGGTGGTGTCACTCCAAACAAAGGCGGTCAAACACACCTTGGTCAACCTGTTTTTAATACGGTTAAAGAGGCGGTAAATACAACGGGTGCAACGGTAAGTATGATTTTCGTTCCACCTGCATTTGTTGCGGACGCCGTTATGGAAGCTGCGGACGCGGGGATTGAACTAGCTGTAATTATTACAGAGGGTGCACCTGTTCGTGATATGCAAGCTGCTAAAGCCTACGCGGTAAAACATAACATGAAAACAATCGGACCAAACTGTCCTGGTATTATCACGGCTGAAGAGTGTAAGATCGGAATTATGCCTGGTATGATTTTCAAAAAGGGTAATGTAGGACTTATCTCTAAGTCTGGTACATTAACTTATGAGGGTGCAAATCAGGTTGTAAGAGAAGGTTTTGGTATCTCTACGGCAGTTGGAATCGGTGGGGATCCGATCATCGGTCTTTCATATAAGCAACTACTTCCAATGTTTGAGGCTGATCCTGAAACAGAATGTATCGTAATGATCGGTGAGATCGGCGGTGATCTTGAGATTCAAGCGGCAGCTTACATAAAAGAGCATATCACTAAGCCTGTCGTTGCATTTATCGCGGGTCAAACTGCTCCAAAAGGGAAACGTATGGGGCACGCAGGTGCGATTATCTCAGGAAGTGCAGGAACTGCAGCTGAGAAGATGGCAGCACTTGAAGCAGCGGGTGTAACCGTTGTTGTAAGTCCTGCAGAAATAGGTCAAGCCGTTACTAAGGCTATGGCTAAATAGAACGAGGGTTTTCCTCGTTCGTATTCCCACATCTAATTACAATGTTTTTCATTCATAAATTCATTAAAAATTATAGGTTTCTCAGTTTTTTGTAGAGATATGATTTTGAACGGTGACCCTAACATTGTTGGTACTGCACAACCGTATTTATATATTGAGCTTTCGATTGTAACTTCCACATAATCTTTGTATTCTTTTATTGATTTGACATTAAGATCGTTAGCAATTGTTGATTGAGTACCTAAATACAAAGCTATAACAGTACTGTTTTCCATATCCACTTGAGGCTTTTCTATTAAGGATGCATTAAGAGATAGAGAGTCAAATTCTTTGGCAGTTTGAATTACCTGATATTTTTTGTATGTTATCGAAGATTGATCTATTTCATAGATATGACTAATATCAGTATATAACAACTCTTTTTCTTCTACTATTTGTTCAGGTTTACAAGCCTCAACTGAGATATTTTCATGTAGTATGATATGCTTTTTCAAAGGATTGATCTTAGGTATTTTAATAAAAGTTGCCGGTGATAATTTTGTATTACTTTCATTACATTGAGAACTTCTGATAGTAGTATTTATATCTAAAACGCTATATCCTCTGTATTTTTTAATTGCGGAAATAACTGATCTATAGCCTGAATTTTGTTCTCCTGCGATAAGTGCCAGTATTGTATTTGTTTCAAAGTTGATGGTTAGTACATCAGCTGAACTCATTTGATACAATTTGGAAAATCTTTCTTGGTCTCTAATTAACTCAAAATTTTTACTAGAGTTGAACTCTTTAAAGTTACTCAAAAGAGTTATATTTGATTCTTCTAAAGTAAAATTGATTTTTTTAACTTTTATAGCTCTTGCTTCAAGTGAATAAAACCAAAAACCTTCACCTTTTTTAATGGATGTTATATCTTTAAAATTTATGTCTTTGTTATAAGAACTATATCTATTCCATTTGTCATTAGAATATGTCCATACTGATTCAGGTTCAGGCTTATCTTTGGTTGTAAAATTATGCCCATCAAATATTGACATGTCTTCTACTTGTTCAACTGCTCCCAAAAGGTTCCAACCCTCTTTTACCTCTATCTCATATGCGTAAGAGTTGATATATGATATAAATAGAGTGCAAGAAAAAACTATTTTTTTTAACATTATTGCTCTTTTTAAATTTAACTGTAAAACCATTAGAAAAATATTACATTTGTCTCACTTAAATATATTTTATTTAAAACTCCCCTTTATATATTTTCCTATATAATTCCTTAACGGTATAGCAGATGGTTGCTTGGTCATAGATCAAGAGGTAAAGTCCGGGCTGCAGTAGAACGAGATTCCATCTAACGGATGGCCATCGTAAGATGAGGGATAGTGCAACAGAGAGTAGACCGCCTATTTTTAGGTAAGGGTGAAACGGTAGAGTAAGAGACTACCAGTGCTTTGAGTGATCTTAGCAGCTATGTAAACCCAATCTGCAGCAAGAAGAGTTGGTATTTGTTCTACTTCACGTCTCTTCGCTCGAGCTCATAGGCAACTTTGAGCCTAGATGAATAACCATCTAACCAGAACCCGGCTTATGCTTACCGTTACTTCCTCTTATATCAAAACAGATTCTTAAGTTATGAATGCTACAATTATCCAACTATTTTTAAAAGGAATGAATTATGAGAGAAATGATATTACAACAATCTTGTCCTGTTTTTGTGGAGGAAATTGCAAAGAGCGAAACAACGTTAACTACACTTGATGAAATTATCGGTTATATTAAAGTAAAAATTGATGAAGATCCAAATGTTGCATATATTGCCGAGTTTGACCATTACGCACACACAACATCTTTACCTCACGGTGAAGTAGCACCAGAAATTGTAGCGGCTAAAAATCTTCTATTTTGTTTTGGTCCAAAAATTCCAAGTCCATATATGATGGCACTGAAACCACGCTCAATGGGTATCACAGAAACTAAGGACGGTTTTGTAATTACATTTTTAGAAGCTCCACTTCCAATGGCTACAAAAGCTATGATCTCGTGGGCTGAATCTGTAAAAAACAAGTAGTATGGGAAAACACTTTACAAATATAGTATCTAACTACTTCGGTAAATTTGCAAAAAAAGAGTTTGCACCCAACGTTCAGGCTTTCATCAACAACTCTTATGTGAAGTTGATGGGGCTTGATATGACTAACTTCGAGACTCCGGAAAGCTATAGCAGTCTCAATAAACTTTTTACAAGGGCTTTAAAAGATGCCAGAGATATTGATCTGAATGAAGAGGCGTTTATATCTCCAAGTGATTCACTTGTGATGGAGTGTGGAACGCTTGATAGACGTCTTTCTATGCAAATTAAAGGCATGAATTACAGTGTAGCAGAACTTTTAGGAAATGAAGTGAATTCACTCTCACTAAGCAGAGTTGAAAACGGCGGTTATATAAATCTCTATCTTTCTCCAAAAGATTATCATCGTTATCATGCTCCTATTGATATGAGAATTTTACGTATCATCCATATACCTGGACGTCTTTATCCGGTCAACAAACCTGCACTTAAATACAAAAAAAATCTATTTATTGAGAATGAGAGAGTGGTTGTGGAGTGCCAAACGGATGAAGGTAAACTGTTTTATCTCGTAATGGTCGGTGCACTCAATGTCGGACAAATCTATATGAATATGCAAGAGGATCTTCATACAAATGCTAAAGCAACTCAGAGTAGTGTATATACTTATAAAGATTTAAATGTTAAAAAGGGCGATGAACTCGGGTATTTCATGATGGGCTCAACCGTAGTCGTAATATCTGAAAAAGATATGCTTGATATTGATGTTGCAAGTGGAGCAAATGTACGTTTTGGTCAAAAAATTGCAACTATAAAGTAAGGGTGGCTAAATTTTAATAAAACTGTTATAATCTTTTTATAAGAAATAATTGCTCGTTCATGTGAGGTTCAAAATGGATTTGTCATATAACATATTGATTGTAGATGACGTTAGTGACAATATAAAGGTCGCTATGAACATTTTAAAAGAGAGCAATTATAACTTTTCTTACGCCGTTAACGGTAGACAAGCCTTAGATATCATTAAACAGAAAAATTTTGATTTAATACTTTTAGACGTTATGATGCCAAAAATGAGCGGGTTTGAGGTCATAAAAGTTTTAAAAGAGAGAGCAAACACAAAAGATATCCCTATAATTTTCGTAACTGCAAAAGCCGATATCGATTCACTAGCAAAAGGGTTTGAACTAGGTGCGGTTGATTACATAACAAAACCTTTTCACTCTGCTGAACTTTTATCAAGAGTTGCTACACACTTAGAACTCTACAGAAGTAGAAAAGTTTTAGAACAAAATAATCTTGACCTTAGTACAAAAATAAAACATAGCGAGAATAGACTACTCTCAGAACTTGAATCAAGCCAAAAAGAGGTCATATATATTTTAACGGAACTTATGGAATCAACCTCTGATGAGACCGGTAAACATATTAAAAGAGTTGCAGAGTATTCTAAACTTTTAGCAACATTGCACATGGGATTGAGTGAAGAGGATGCGGATATCGTCTATGATGCCTCTCCAATGCACGATATAGGCAAGATAACAATTACACATGATATTTTACACAAACCTGATAGGTTGAGTGAAGATGAGTTCAATGAGATGAAACTCCATACGAGCAATGCTCATAATTTTTTGAAACAATCAAATAGAAGACTTCTCAAAGCGGCTGACATCATTGCTTATGAACATCATGAGAAATGGAACGGAGAGGGGTATCCTCAAGGCCTAAAGGGTGAAAATATTCATATCTACGGCAGAATTGTTGCAATTGCAGATGTTTTAGATGCATTAACCCATAAAAGGGTCTACAAAGATTCGTGGAGCTTTGAAAAAGCGGCTGAATATATAATCAGCCATAGCGGAACACATTTTGATCCCTATCTTGTAGAGCTTTTTAAAAACAATCTAGATAGCTTTGAAAAAATAGTTAATCAGTAAAGTGCAGTTTTTAAAATTTATTTTACTCATTGTATTTTTTACAAACCTCCTATACTCTTCAGATCCTAAATTTACAAAAGATGAACTACAATGGATAAAAGATGCTCCTACAATTAAACTGGGAGCCGATTATAAGTGGCCGCCGTTTGATTTTGCAGATGAAGAGGGTAAACATACTGGATTAGCCTCAGAATATATAAAACTGGTATCTCAAAAAAGCGGTCTTAAGTTTGAAATAACTACGGATATTTGGTCGAATGTTTTAAAAGATGCAAAATTAAAAAAGTATGACGGCTTAACGTGTGCAGTGAAAACTGAAGAGAGAAGCAGATATCTAAATTTTACATCACCGTATCTAGTCGTACCTACGGTAATAGTGGTAAACAGTGATAACGATACGATCAAATCGATAAATGATTTGAATTCTCTTGTAGTTTCTGTGAATAAAGGCTCATACACTCACGAGTGGTTAAAAACGAGTTATCCAAAGATAAAACTACATCTGAGTACATCCAGTAAAGACTCACTTGAAGCTGTTTCTACAGGTAAAGCCGATGCATACTTAGGGAATATGTCGGTAGCTACCTATGTGAAAAATAAATATCTCCTAAATAATATCAAAATAATCAATATAGCCGAGGGGCTTGATACAAAAATTTCAATGGCTGTTGATAAAGATAATAGAATGCTCTACAACATAATGGAAAAGAGCATAAAAAGCATTACGCATAAAGAGCATCTGATGCTACGAGGAAGATGGGAAAATATCACTTATGAAGATAAAAAAAGAGTTGTTTTTACAAAAAAAGAGTTAGATTGGATCAATACTCACAAAGAGATTGATTATACGGGCGATCCTAACTGGCTTCCTTTTGAGGCAACTGATAGTGATAATCGACATATTGGAATAGCAGCCGAATATATTAAAGAGATTGCAAACTATACGGGTATTCATTTTAGATATGTTCCATCTTTTACCTGGTTAGATGCGATTAAGAAAATCAATGAATCAAAAGTTTCGATGATCGTAGAGACTACAAATTCAAAACTTGATCTACACTATACAGACCCCTTTATCTCTAATTCAATAGTTATAGTCATGAATGACAGTGCAGTGTATGTAGAGGAGTTAGATCGTATTTCAGATAAAAAAATTGCCGTCATTAAGGAGTACGGTTATGTACCGAAGCTCAAAAATGAGTATAAGGATATAGACTTTTATGAGGTGGAAAATATACAAGAGGGATTAAGTGCGGTATCTACGGGTAAATATGACGCCTTACTATGTACTTTCGCATTGGGCAGTTACACAATTGCGGAAATGGGTCTGAAAAATGTCAAAATTGTCGGTAAAACTAAAATATCTACCGATGTGGGCTTTGGAATAGTAGATGAGTATAAACCATTGGTGCTGATAATAAATAAGGTTTTGTCAACGATAGAAGAGAAACAAAAACATGAAATTTTAAATAAATGGATCTATCAAAAATATGTGGAAAAAGTTGACTATACGCTTTTATGGCAGATAATAGGGATTTTTTTAATTTTCATGGCAGCTTCACTTTTTTGGAATAGAAAACTCTCAGCAGAAATTGTAAAGAGAAAACTGGCACAAAAAGAGCTGTTTACACTGAATAAAAAGCTTGAAGAGGCAATGCAAAGCGTACAGAGTGCAAATAGAGCAAAATCTGATTTTTTATCAAATATGTCGCATGAGATCAGAACACCGATGAACTCAATTTTAGGTTTTGCAGAACTTTTGGATGAAAAAATTGAGGATAAAAAGTTAAAATCATTTATAAAAACCATCAGATCATCAGGGGAGACTCTGTTACATCTTATCAATGATATTTTGGATCTTTCAAAGATAGAATCAGGAAAATTAAAAATCGTTAAAACTAAAGTGAATATCTACTATCTTTTAGAAGAGATAACTGATCTTTTTACATTGCAGGCAGAAAAAAAAGGTATAAGACTTGAGCTTTTGCTTGAATCAAACTTTCCCAAATCACTCTTAATCGATCCTATAAGATTAAAAGAGATACTTATAAACTTAGTCGGTAACGCTATTAAATTTACGGATGAAGGTTATGTAAGAGTAACAGTTTTAGCAGATAAAGTGTATGAACACACTAGTAAGATAGATATGAGGATAAAAGTACAAGACAGCGGCATAGGTATAGAAAAATCTGATCAAGAAAATATATTCAATATGTTTGAACAGACCGAAAATCAGGATATAAAAAAATATGGCGGAACCGGTCTTGGTTTAGCAATAAGCAGAAAGCTTGCTAGACTTATGAACGGTGATTTAAATGTAGAGAGCCACAAGGAAAAAGGTTCAATTTTTATACTAGAGCTTAAAAATATCGATATAGCATCTATTGATGATGAACAAGAGGAGGGCAGTGACTATAGAGACATCAGGTTTAATAGAGAGGTTATTTTAATAGTTGATGATATAAAAGAGAATAGAGAGCTTATAAAAGAGATTATTGAGCAGAACAACTTAAAATATTTGGAGGCCGTAAACGGTGAAGAGGCGGTCAGTGCCGTAAAAAGAGGTGGAATTGATCTTGTCTTGATGGACATAAGAATGCCTGTAATGGACGGTTATACTGCAACAAGAATTATAAAAGAGATGAGTTCTGTCAATGTAGTAGCACTTACGGCTTCTGCAATGCACGATGAGATGAAAAAGGTTGAAAAAGAGCAATTTAACGGTTACCTTAGAAAACCGATATCTAAAAATGATCTCTTAAAAGAGTTAGCAAAACATCTGAAATATAGTAAAGATTTAAAGAAGGAAAAAGTAGAGAATAGAAATACTGTTTTTGAAGATAAGGATACTCTAAAAGAGTTTTTACTGCAGATTGATAAAAAGACGGAGTATCTCTATCATCAGGCAGTACTTACAAATGACATTACAAAAATAAGAGAATTTGCTCAGTCACTCTTAACGGTTTCAAAAGAGTTAGAACTTAAGTCTATGGCTGAATATAGCCTGCTGTTGATTGAAAATATAGACTCTTTTGAAATAGATGTGATAAATACTATGTTAATTGAATACAAAGATAAAATAAAAGAGTTAAGAGAACAAACGTAACGAGTAACTAAGTCCTTTAAATGTAAAATGCACTAAATAGTTTTTAAGGTTTTTCTATGGGCGATATTCCAAAATTCACACATCTTCATCTACATACCGAATATTCACTACTTGACGGTGCAAATAAGATTTCTGCTCTTGCAAAGCGTGTTAAAGAGCTTGGAATGGATTCTGTTGCGATGACAGATCACGGTAATATGTTTGGTGCAATCGATTTTTATAAAACGATGAAAGATTCAGGTATAAAGCCCGTTATTGGGATGGAGGGGTATGTCCATAACGGTGAAACGATAGACGATAAGTCTACAAAACAGCGTTTTCACGTCTGCTTGTATGCAAAGAACTACACAGGCTATAAAAACCTTATGTATCTCTCGTCACAATCTTATATCAACGGTTTTTACTATTTTCCACGTATAAATAAAAAGATGCTTTTTGAGCATAGCGAGGGGATAATCTGCTCCTCGGCATGTTTGCAAGGTGAGGTAAACTGGCATCTAAATTTACAAAATCAAAGAAATGTAAAAAACGGAGCAAAAGGGTATGATGAGGCAAAAAGAATTGCTTTAGAGTACCAAGAGGTTTTTGGAGATGATTTTTATCTAGAGCTTATGCGCCACGGTATCGGCGATCAGCTCTATGTAGATGAGCAGATTTTAAAAATTTCTAGAGAGACGGGTGTCAAGATCGTTGCTACTAACGACACGCATTACACCTACGCAAAAGATGCCGATGCGCATGAAGCATTTATGTGTATAGGGATGAATAAACTCTATGATGATCCAAACAGGATGCGCCACTCCGTACATGAATTTTTTATCAAAAGCCCGCAGGAGATGGCACAACTCTATGCAGATATTCCTGAAGCATTGCAACATACTCAAGAGATAGTAGATAAGTGTGAAGAGTTTGTACCGATTGTAAAAACTCCTACACCGCCGAATTTTAAATTTATGAAAGAGTATTCGCAGCGTGACGGTGTTGTGTGTGAAAGTGATGATGAGTACTTTATCTACCGCTGTAAACTTGGTCTTGAAGAGCGTTTAAAACATATTCCTCAGGATAAGCATCAGATGTATAAAGATCGTCTTGATGTAGAGATGAAGATTATTAACGATATGAAGTTTCCGGGTTATATGCTTATCGTTTGGGATTTTGTTAGAGAGGCTAAAAAACAGGACATTGCAGTAGGCCCAGGTCGCGGTTCTGCTGCGGGATCACTTGTTGCGTTTGCTTTAGAGATAACAGACATTGATCCAATGAAGTATGATCTACTTTTTGAGCGTTTTTTAAATCCAGAGCGTGTAAGTATGCCCGATATCGATATGGACTTTATGCAAGAGAGACGCGGTGAGATCATTGAGTATGTGGTGCAAAAATATGGACGTAATCACGTTGCACAGGTCATTACTTTTGGTTCGCTACTAGCAAAGGGAGTTATCCGTGATGTTGCACGTGTTTTAGATATGCCTTACGCTCAAGCTGATGCTATGGCAAAACTTATTCCTGATGAGCTTGGGATTACTCTTAACGGTAAGGGAGAAGAGGGGAGTGATGGATTTAAACCCGGAGCTTTTCAAAAAGAGCCTAAAATTAAGGAGCTTACGCAAACCGACCCGACCGCTAAAAGAGTATGGGATTATGCACTTTCACTTGAAGGGTTAAAGCGAAATGCAGGAATGCACGCCGCGGGTGTTGTAATCAGTAATGATGAACTTTGGAATAAAACACCAATCTATAAGCCATCAGGTGAGACGACTTTTGTTACGCAATACTCTTTAAACTTTTTAGAAGATGTTGATCTAATCAAATTTGACTTCTTGGGTCTGAAAACTCTTGATGTTATCGACAACGCTATAAAACTGATAAAAAAACGCTATCAAAAAGAGATAAACTGGCATACGATTGATGAAAACGATCCAAAAGTTTATGAGGTGATACAGACGGGTCATACGGTGGGAATGTTTCAGATTGAATCAACTGGAATGCAAGATCTGAATAAACGACTAAAGCCAACCTCATTCGAAGATTTGATCGCGGTCTTGGCACTCTATCGTCCGGGGCCGATGGAATCAGGGATGCTTGATGATTTTATCGAGCGTAAACATGGGCGTCAAAAAATCGAGTATACATTTGATGCAATGGAGCCGATTTTACGTCCAACTTATGGAGTAATCGTCTATCAAGAACAGGTTATGCAGATTGTGCAGGCAATAGGTGGCTTTAGTTTAGGTGGAGCAGATATCGTACGTCGTGCTATGGGTAAGAAAAAAGCTGATCTTATGAAACAGTACAATAAGGAGTTTAGTGAGGGTGCACAGGCGCAAGGGCTTGATTATAAAAGGGCATCTGAGCTTTTTGATTTGATTGAAAAATTTGCAGGATACGGTTTTAATAAATCACACTCTGCTGCTTATGCCATGGTTACATTTCAGACGGCTTGGCTTAAGACCTACTACCCCCAAGAGTTTATGGCTGCACTACTAACGAGTGAAAAAGATAATACCGACAAGATCGTAAAATATATTGATGAGGCAAAACGGATGAAGATTGATCTGCTTCCTCCTGATATAAACGAATCGTATTCAGAATTTTCTGCAATTGAACGTGAAGGTAAAGAGGTAATTCTATTTGGTCTTGGTGCAATTAAAGGTGTCGGAGGCGCTGCAATAGAGGCAATGTTGCAAGAGCGTAAAAACGGAACTTTTAGCAGTGTACAAGATTTTGCAAATCGAATAGATAGTCAAAAAACAAATAAAAAAGTTTTAGAATCTTTGGCTAAGGCGGGTGCATTCGTAAGTTTTGGATACTCTAGAAGGGCACTTTTAGAGCAGGTCGATAGTGTCGTCTCAACCGCTCAGGAAGCGAAAAGAGCCAAACAGATGGCCGAAAACTCACTCTTTGGCGATAGTGATGATCTAACAACGATAGATTTAAAACTTGAAGACTTTCCAGAATATGATTTAACGAGATTGTTAGAACTAGAAAAAGAATCACTAGGCATCTATGTCTCAGGCCATCCGCTTGATAGTTTTAGAGAGGAGCTTGAGGGTTTGAACTATACTCTTTCAAGTGATATTGATAGTTTAGCTGACGGCTCAACCGCCATTGTCGTAGGTAAAGTTGAGGAAGATGGGGGGATTGTCGCTAAAACGAGTAAAAAGGGTAATAAATTTGGAATTATTACTCTTATGGACTATCATGGAAACATTGAGTTTATGGTCTTTTCCGATATGCTTGAAGAGCTGCAAAAGAAAAAACTCTTAGGTGAGCTAAAAGAGCCTATAGCATTTAATATTCAAATTAGAAAAGATGATCAGTTTACTAGAATAAACGCAAAAAAGATTTTAAAGTTAAAAGATGTCAACAAGCAAAAGGTAAAAGCAAAGGTAGAGGAGAAACCGCAAGAGCCGCTTATTGTACATATCGCACTTGATAGAGATACCGCAATACTTGAAGAGATATATCATTTAGCACAAGAGCATCCGGGAAAACGTGAACTGAAAATCTGCATAACGTCAACACTACAAAACATACTTATTGAATCACCAATGCGGGTAAATGACGCCGTGGTTGAGAAATTAAAAGAGATGAAATTGGAAGTGGCCTAAATGATACTTGCTAGGGGGATATACGGTGCATATGCACCGTATACTATTTTGCCGCTTGAATAGCCTCTTCTAAAATTTTTGTAGCTTCTGCTTTTCCTTGGAACTCTTTTACTTTTACCCATTTGTTCGGCTCAAGCATTTTGTATGTTTCAAAAAAGTTTTTAATTTTAGCAAGTGTCGCTTTACTTACGTCATCAATTGTTTTGATCTCTTCAAAAGTAGGGTCTACTTTACTGACAGGAACTGCTAGAAGTTTTTCATCCATACCGCTTTCATCTTCCATAATAAGTACACCGATAAGACGGCAATTGATAACTGAACCGGCTTGAAGAGGGTATTCGTTAAGCACTAATATATCTGCAGGATCACCGTCGTTTGAGAGAGTATTTGAAACAAAACCGTAATTTGCAGGGTAATACATAGCAGAGTGCATAACTCTATCTACAACAACAGCACCGCTCTCTTTATCTATTTCATATTTAATGTTTGATCCAAAAGGAATTTCGATAACAGCTTTTACTTTTTCAGGATTTTCACCGTAGCTTATCTTACTTATATCCATACTTTATACCTTGATAATTAAATTGGTGACATTTTATCAGAAAAACTCTTAAGTAGAAAGATGCATATTATATAATATTATTTCGTTTCTACACGTAATTGTTTAAAATTTCGACACTTTTGTCAGAATAATCTAGGTATTTAGAAATTAACGGGTAGAATATTTGTTCAATTCCCTAAATTAGAAGAGGTAATTTTATGGAAGTAGATCTGGTCGCTGAGGGCGTCAAGTTTATGGTTATCGGTATGGGAACAGTTTTTCTGTTTCTTATAATAATGATGATGGTTCTGAATTTTCAGGCTTATATCATTGGCAAGTATTTTCCTGAAAAGGTTGCTCCAGTAGCACCTAGTTCATCATCTCCGATGGACGATAAAGGTTTAGTCGCGGCTATTAGTGCTGCAATTCAAATGTATAAAAAACGTAATGAAGAATAGGGTTAAATAATGGCAAAAAAGCTTATAGATGTAATGGACACAACATTTAGGGACGGGTTTCAGTCGGTTTTCGGCGGACGCGTTCTTATGGATGATTTTTTCCCGGCTGTAGAAGCTACGCTTGAGGCGGGTGTACGTCACTTTGAAATGGGTGGTGGCGCACGTTTTCAAACTCTTTTCTTCTATTTAAATGAAAATGCATTTGATATGATGGATCGCTTTAGAAAAATTGTTGGACCAGATGTAAATTTGCAGACACTTGCTCGTGGTGTAAACTATGTAGGTCTTGATACTGGTTCACGTGATGTTGTAAAACTTCACGCTGAGATGTTTAAAAAACACGGTGTTAGCACTATTCGTAACTTTGATGCACTCAATGATGTTCAAAACTTAGATTTTAGCGGTCGCGCTATCGTAGATGCGGGATTAAATCACGAAATAGTTGTAACAATGATGGATCTTCCTCCAGGGTGTGAGGGTGCACATGATGTACCTTTCTATGAAAAGGTTCTTCGTAACATCTTAGATGCAGAGATTCCGTTTAACTCTGTAGCATTTAAAGATGCAAGCGGTACTGCTAACCCACAAAAAGTATTTGAAACGATTAAAATGGCTAGAAAACTTCTTCCGGCCAAGACACACATTCGTCTTCATACGCACGAGACGGCAGGTGTAAGTGTATCTGCCTATTTAGCGGCACTTGAAGCAGGCGCTGACGGTATCGATTTAGCACAATCTCCGGTTTCAGGCGGTACTTCACAACCGGATATCTTAACTTTGCTTCATGCTACTAAAGGAAGCAAGTTTGATCTAGGATTAGATCTAGATAAAATGCTTAAGTCTCAAGAGGTTCTAAAAGAGTGTCTAAGTGACTATTTCATTCCACCTGAAGCTACACAAGTCTCTTCACTTATTCCATTCTCACCGATGCCGGGTGGTGCACTAACTGCAAATACGCAAATGATGCGTGATAACAACATTTTAGAAAAATTCCCTGAAGTTATCAAAGCTATGCGTGAAGTTGTTGAACGAGGTGGTTACGGTACATCTGTTACTCCTGTTAGCCAGTTCTATTTCCAGCAAGCATTTAACAACGTAATGTTTGGTGATTGGAAGAAAATTGCAGACGGATATGGACGTATGGTTCTAGGATATTTTGGTAAAACTCCTGTTGCTCCGGATCCTGAGATTGTAAAACTTGCTTCTGAGCAGTTAGGTCTTGATGTAACTACGGAAAACCCTATTGATATTGCCGATAAAGATGAGACAAAGAGTTTAGCATTTGCACAAAAAATGCTTGAAGATGAAAATCTTGAAGTAAATGATGAGAACATCTTTATTGCCGCTTCATGTAAAGAGAAGGGGATTGCATTCTTAAAAGGTGAAGGTAAAGTTATGGTTCGTAAGCTCTCAGAGATGGAAGCTGAAAAATCAGAAAAAGCTGCAGCTGCTCCAAAACCTGCAGGCGGACCTGAGAGTTATACGGTAAATGTTGACGGTAAAAATTATAATGTTTCGGTAGCCGAGGGTTCAGGTATGAATATTCAAGTAAGCGGTACACCTGCTCCTGCGGCAGCACCTGCTGCTAGTGCACCTGCTGCAGGCGGTTCAGGTTCAGGTGTTGAAATTACGGCATCACTTCCAGGTTCAGTATTTAAAATTTTAGCTAGTGTAGGACAAAGTGTTGAAGCTGATGAGACAATCATTATCTTAGAGGCAATGAAAATGGAGATCGAGATCAAAGCTCCACAAGCGGGCACAATCTCTTCTATTGAAGTTACTCAAGGTCAAACAATTGAAAACGGCCAATTATTAGCGAGAATGTAGGGTTGTTGATGCAAAAATTATTTATTAAACTATTTTTTACTTTGATGGTACTCCTCGTACCTTCATCGTACGCAGCAAGCAGTGCACATGATGCACCTGTACCGCCTTCTGTTGAAAAAAAATATGAGCCTAGACCGCTTACTGAGATGATCGGCGGTTTTTTACGTTCAACAGGACTGTATGCAATTATGAATACGGATCCGAATTTAAAAGATAGTCACGGTGAAGAGATAACGACTTTTAATCAAAGTGCCGGACGAATTGTCATGATTATAGTTGCTATTTTGCTCTTTTATTTAGCCATTGCCAAGGGATTTGAGCCATTATTGCTTATTCCTATCGGTTTTGGGGGTCTACTTGCTAATATTCCGATGGCGGGTATTGCTGGACCTGATGGATTTATCGGAGTCTTATATAGCGCTGGACTTGAGACGGGACTATTTCCAATTCTGATCTTTATGGGTGTCGGGGCAATGACGGACTTTGGACCGTTACTCTCAAACCCTAAAACGGCCCTTCTAGGCGGTGCTGCACAGTTTGGTATCTTTGTGACGCTGATCGGTGCATTGGCTCTTTCACAGTATACGAATATCTTTGATTTTAGCCTAAAAGATGCTTCTGCAATCGGTATTATCGGTGGTGCGGACGGTCCGACTGCGATCTTTATCGCTACAAGACTAGCTCCTGATCTTCTAGGTGCGATTGCGGTTGCCGCGTACTCGTATATGGCACTTGTACCGATTATCCAGCCTCCGATAATGAGAGCGTTAACTACGGTTGAAGAGCGTAAAATCAAGATGGAACAATTGCGTCATGTAAGTAAACGTGAGAAGATTGTTTTCCCTATCACTGTTCTAATCTTAGCGATCATCGTTTTACCTGATTCAACACCACTAATCGGTGCATTGATGTTTGGTAACTTCTTAAAAGAGTCAGGTGTTGTTGAACGTCTTTCAGACACATTACAAAATGCTCTTATCAACATCATTACTATATTCCTAGGATTGTCGGTTGGTTCAAAACTGGCTGCTGAGAAGTTTTTAGTTGCTGAGACAATGGGTATTTTAGTTCTTGGATTGATTGCTTTCTCTATCGGTACGGCTGCGGGTGTATTAATGGCAAAACTTATGAATAAATTTAGCACTCATAAAGTAAATCCGTTAATTGGTTCAGCTGGAGTTTCAGCTGTTCCTATGGCTGCTCGTGTATCAAACAAAGAGGGTATGAAAAGTGACAGTTCAAACATGCTTTTAATGCATGCAATGGGACCAAACGTTGCTGGAGTTATCGGTTCTGCCGTAGCTGCAGGGGTTCTTCTTTCTATGTTTAGTTAATTAACTACCGCCTTGTGCGGAAGTTAATACAATCGACCTAAATAAAAGAACAAAATTTATATTCTATTATTATGATCTCTATTTTGATATACTAACCTTCATTTTTCCAATTACTGTGCAAAGTTAGATTTATTATGAATATATCAAAACAAGAGTGTTTTCTATCATTAAAAAGAGTAATGCTATCATACTCATATATTTCTGAACAATCTTTTTCACGTTTATTCGATTTATGCCATATAAAACATTTTGAAAAAGGGCAAACTTTACTTCATTTTGGTGATATATCTAAGGAGCTTTATTTTATTTGTAAAGGTATCCTTAGAACATATATAATAGATGAGGATGCAAATATTTATAACAAAAATATTTTTTTAGAAAATAACTTTTCAGGTTCTAAAGTATCACTAATCTTAGAAAAACCATCTGACTTTTGTATCGAAGCGTTAGAAGATACGACTTTGATATCAATTCCTTATGCAAAATACAGGCAACTTATAGATGATATTGATGATTTAAAAAACTTTTATATTGCATATCTTGAGAATAAATGGGTTATTGAAAAAGAAAACCATGAAGTATCTTTAGTTTTAGATGATGCTACTAGAACCCATCTCAAAAATAGCTGGTACGGGTATTGCTGATTCCAGAGTATGGAATTAACAAACAAACAATGGGAAATAATAGAACCACTATTTCCGCAGAAAGAACTAAGGCCATCAGGAAAA
>Ga0316207_10000303_pt1 | contig 89957 bp, 83 predicted proteins | sample 6weekpyrite_MG_FD_204943 | JGI IMG/M metagenome (GOLD analysis project Ga0316207, IMG submission 204943) | Microbial mat bacterial communities from mineral coupon in-situ incubated in ocean water Damariscotta River, Maine, United States -... | ecosystem: Environmental > Aquatic > Marine >...
ATAATACTATAGACTATCTTTGCTGTTAGGGTGAGTTTGCATTCTAGTCTAATGCAGATTTTTGTAAGAAATGTTGGAGTTAACCTTGCTTTTACTAAGTCTTTGTTTCCCACATTTGTTTGCGACAAATGCCTTGCATGTTACAGCGCTGGCAGGTTTTATCGTCTCCCCATGCGGGTAATCCCTGATAAGTATGTAACTGGCCAAAAATTTCTTTTAGACGAATTGTTGATTTATTTGCAATAGTTTCAAGTTGCTCGCCATTAAGCGTGGCCTTTGTTTGAACCTTATCACTTTTAACTTCAAGATATTCAACTTGATTAACGTGATTTTGATCGTCATCAAGTAATGCATGATAAAAGGGGAGTTGTACTTGTTCACCTGATTCAACATCTTTATTGCTACTGATGGCACCTGTTTTATAGTCGATAATACCCAGACCTTCATTGTTTTTATCGATACGATCGAGTCGTCCAGATAATTTTAGAGGTTTGTGAGTGTTGTTTACTTCCAGTTCCTTTGTAATGTGTTCTTCCTGCTGGTAAATATCCCAGTCAAGGTTATGTTCCATTTGCCATTCAATATAATGCGGAACAATTTTTTTAGCCTGTGTGTACCATGCAAGGTGTTCATGGTTTTCATCAAGATCAGTCCCAAACACGCTATCAATAATTTTATGCAGTAACTTACTGGCCGTATCACGATTATTTTGAGTTAACTTGTTTTTAAACGGGCCGGGTAAACTATTTACCGGGTGATGAAAGGCTTCCAGACATAGATGAATACGTTCCCCGTATTCTGCTTTTGATAATGCCTCGCGTATTTCGTCGGTTGCTTCCAGCTTTAAACAACGTGCCGCATAAAAAAGATAAGGGCAATTAACCAGTTCCTGGTAGTGTGAAGCAGAAATCTTGTTTGGGATTAAATTTTCCGGTAGCGAAGGTTTCGGTTGTTGAGCGCTTGTTGCTTTGCAATCCGGTATATGTGTAAAAGTGTTTTCCTGTGAGTTAACCAGTTCTTCCAGCTCAACATCAGCAAGATTGCAATTAAAAACCAATAGATGAAATTGCTCTAATAATGCTAACCAGCTACTTGGTTTAACTGTTTCACCATTGCTTCCCTGATTACAATAGCTTAATAGTACATTGTCCGCTGAATTTAGAAGGCGCATAAAATGATAATAACGTTCATTTTTTTCCTGTAACGATGTTTTTAAACCTAGTTCATAATTAACAGCGTCATTAAAAAATGTCGATGGAGTTGGTGAGCCAGGCAAGAACTCTTCGACAACGGCCGCAATAATCAAGCCATCAAATTTTTGCAGAGTACTTTGCGATAAACCAATTAACTGAACCTGGGTGCCACTTGCTGGTGGCATAAATCGACTACGTTCCAATTGCAGTGCCAGCCAGGCTCTTGCTTCAACCCAGTTAAATTTAAGTTTAACCAGATTTGATTCGCTGCCTAAATTATCAAGCAGGTTAAGTATCTTGATGCCAGCAGCATCTTCTTCAAAAGAGGTATCTAAACCAAGGTTTTCGAATGAGCTTAAAATACTTTGAATAAATTCCTGAGGTGTGAAACTCTCATTGCTGGCAAGTTTATTAAGTTGTTCGGCAGCTTGTTCTAACAGGTTGAGTATTTCAAGTAGAATGGAGTCTGTGTCTTTAAACCACTCAGATGATTTTAGTCGTTGCTCACGATTTTTAATACCAGCCCGGTAAGCTTTAAGGTTCTGACTGATATTTTCATGTCTTATAATATCTTGCTCAAGCCGGTATACGGCATAGTGGAGTGTTTCTCTGTCGTATTGCGGGAATATAAAAGGTGACTTTAAAAGATCGAGTAAAGCAAGGTAGTCAAAGTCTTGTTCTATGCACTCTAACCAGCGCTCTAATGTTGCAGCTGTTCTTGTTGTTGATAACGCCCATCCGGCTGCATCTTGTAAGTAAACACCACTTCTCTCAAGTAATGCACGAACTCGCCTGGCAAGGCGGCGATCTTCTGTGACAATTGCAAGATTATTTTTGCCCTGTAGTAACCAACGTCGTAGTTGTATATCTATTGCACGGGCTTCCTGTTCCGCAGTACTGGCTGCGTAAACAGATAGATTAATCAGATTTTCTATTTTTGTTGAGTCTGAAAAGCTTTTTGCTCTTTCAAGTAAGTAAGTAGTTTGAGTGTTGTAAACGGTATTTAAAAAATCTAACCGGGAAGAGTTACTTTGTTGGCTGTTAGAAAGATTTATATCTGAAAACTGTTGGATGCAATGCAGTGTATGTTGATCTGGATGATAATCTGGAATTTTAGTTTTTTCTTCTGAATATTGTCCCTGTAGAAAATAATGTACTTCATTATTAGAGCTTAGCTGTTCAAGCCATTGGGATTCAGTCTTAGTTAATAAGTCATAACCAATAAAATAAAAGCAGGTTTTAGTGTTAATCTTTTTAAGACTGTTTTGCATGCATAAGAGTTGGTTTGCTTGTGAGTCAATTACATCATATGCATTGAGTTGATTATGCCATGCATGCCACAGGGTAAATATAAAATTTGCTTCCCGGCTGAGAGCTTCGATTGTAATATTTTCTGTTACCTTGTTAATGCCATAGGCCTGGCTAATTTGTTGAATAAAATCTTTTTCATCATTTGGTAGTTCAATTTTATTTGCCGTTAGCTCCCGAAACAGTAGCAATAAGTTATGTGCATATCCCCATGGGCTTGTTTCGGATTCAAAAATAGATTTATGTTCGAGTAATGCTTCAACCAGTATGAGTTCCTGAGTAACAGGGCTTATAACATTTAAATTATCTGGTTGAAAAGATTGTAGCCATTGCTCAATGGTTAGAATAGTTGGGCCGAGTAAAGCTTCATGGCCCTGTCGACTTGATTTATTAAGTAAAGACTTTCTTAAAGCTGTTGCAATATGAGGTTGCGGTGTAAAAACAACGATATTAGTCAGTAATGGCAGTTGTTGAGCTTGCTGCGCAACAATATGCTGCGCAGCTGATTCGATTGGATTGTCCGCAAATGAGCTTAGGTGAATATTAATTGCAGACATAAAAGAAACTTAATTATTTTTTAACGCTCCAGATATTGAAGCTTGTCTTTTTTGCCATCCCATTGTTCGGCTTCGGGCATAGCAGGTTTCATTTCGGTAATGACGGGCCACTCACGTGAGAGTTCTTCATTGAGTTCGAGGAAGTTTTCCATACCATCAGGTATTTCATCTTCTGCAAAAATGGCTCCGGCAGGGCATTCCGGTTCGCATAGCGTACAATCAATACACTCGTCTGGATCAATCACCAGAAAGTTTGGGCCTTCGTGAAAGCAATCTACTGGACAAACTTCAACGCAGTCCGTGTATTTACACAAAATGCAATTGTCAGTCACGATATAGGTCATCAGGGAACTCCTTAAAATTACTTGTTACTACTGGGGTCAGTTTGTATGGCTGCGTATTCTAATGCCAAATCTCACGGGTTGCGAGTTTTTGAGCCGATTTTTTTGAGCTGTTCCAGGAGATTTAAGGCTTCCATTGGGGTTGTTTGATTTATATCAATTTTTTGCAACATAAGTTGCAGCTCAGACTCTGGTCTGGATGTATCTGAATCAGATTGATCTTCTGAGGCTGTAACGTTATTAGTTTGTTGCTCCACTAATGATGACATCGTTGTATTGGCAAGCTGAATAACGGAATCTGGAAGACCGGCCAGCGCAGCCACCTGGATACCATAACTTTTATCAGTAGGCCCTTGTTTTACCTGGTGTAAGAACACTAGTTGGTTATTATGCTCAACGGCATCAAGATGTACATTGATGCAGCCATTTAGTTCGTCAGGTAATTGTGTTAAATGAAAATAGTGTGTTGCGAACAGTGTAAGTGCTTTTATTTTATCGGCAAGATACCAGGCGCTCGCCCAGGCTATAGACATACCGTCATGTGTCCCGGTACCGCGCCCAACTTCATCCATTAATACCAGACTACTTTCAGTGGCGTTATGCAGGATATTAGCTGTTTCTGTCATCTCAACCATAAATGTTGAGCGACCACTTGATAAATCATCCGATGCGCCGATGCGAGTAAATATTTGATCTGTTTTACCCAGGCTGGCTTTAGTGGCAGGCACAAAGCTGCCTATGTGCGCCATAATAACAATCAGGGCAACCTGTCGCATATAAGTTGATTTACCCCCCATGTTGGGGCCGGTAATAATAAACATATGTTGTGACTTGTTAAGTGTAATGTCATTAGGACTAAAAGGTTGGCTTTGAACTTGTTCAATCACCGGATGTCGTCCTGCAAGGATATTAATTTCACCTTGTTTAGTTTCTGCTTGATTAAAGTTGGGTTTGCAATAGTGGTTAGTATCTGCACGTTCTGCAAAATTGTTGAGCACATCAAGTTGAGCCAACGCAGCGGCGGTTTGTTGTAATGGTAGTAACCGGGTATTAAGCTGCTCAAGAATATTTGAGTAAAGTTGTTTTTCTCGTGCTAACGCGCGTTCGTTTGCACTTAATACTTTATCTTCAAGTTCTTTTAATTCGGGTGTGATATAACGTTCACTCGCTTTTAATGTTTGACGGCGCTGATAGTTGTCTGGCATTTTTTCAGACTGGTTTCGGCTTACTTCAATATAATAACCATGTACGCGGTTATAGCCGACTTTAAGTGTATTTAAACCAGTACGTTGTTTTTCTTTGGCTTCCAGCTTTTCTAAAAATTCACTGGCATTATCCTGTAAGCTTCGTAGTTCATCCAGCTCAGTATCATAAGATTTTGCAATAAAGCCGCCATCCCTGATGACAACGGGTGGGTTTCCAATAATGGCTTCCGTTAACAATTTTAATGTTTCAGGGTGCTCACTAATTTGTTCTTTAAGTTGTGCTAATAAAGATGATTTAAAGCTTACCAGGCTTTGTTGTAATTCGGGGAGCACAAAAAGTGAAGAGCGTAACTTTGCTAAATCCCGTGGGCTGGCGCTGCGAAGAGCAATGCGACTTAAGATACGTTCAACATCACCTACTTGCTTTAAAATGGTTTCAATATTTGTATAAGCTTGCTTGTTGATGAGTTCTTCAACAAGTTCATTGCGGTTTGCTAGTGTATTTGTGTTGCGTAAGGGTTGATTAATCCAACGCCGCAGTAAACGGCTGCCCATTGGGGTCGCAGTATAATCCAGTATGCCAGCTAGCGTATGATTATGTTGACCACCTGAATGATACTCCAGTTCTAAGTTTCGTCTTGTGTTAGCATCGATAAGGATATAGTCAGCGCTTCTATCAACTTTAAATCGATGTAAATGCGGTAATGCACTGCGTTGTGTTTTCTTAAGGTAGTCAATGATGCAACCGGCAGCAATGGTGGCACTTGGTACATCATCGCATGCAAAGCTATCGAGGTTACTTATTGTGTATTGCTCGGCTAGAGTTTGTTTCGCATGATTTAAGGTAAATAACCATTCGTTTAGTAACTTAAAGCTAACCGGATAATTTTGTTGCAAAGCCTGTTGTATGTTATGTGAAGTATTTTCACTTAATAATATTTCGGCTGGGCGTAAGCGTGTCACTTCATTTTTTAAACTTTCTATACCGTTAACCTGGCAGATATTAAAATGGCCACTGCTAAGTTCCAGGCTGGCAATACCAAAAACAGTTTCATTATTATTAATCTGTTCTGAGTGTATTGCACATAGTAAATTTATTTGTTTTTCATCAAGCAGTGAATCTTCTGTTAAGGTGCCCGGCGTGACAATACGTACAACTTCCCGTTTAACCGGACCTTTACTGGTTTTAGGGTCACCAATTTGTTCGCAAATGGCAATGGATTGCCCCTGTTTTACAAGCTTTGCCAGGTAGTTGTCTGCAGCGTGGTAAGGCACACCTGCCATTGGAATAGGGTCACCGTTGGTTTTGCCACGATGGGTCAGGGTAATATCAAGCAAGTTAGCAGCTTTGTGTGCATCATCAAAAAACAGCTCGTAAAAGTCTCCCATCCGGTAGAAAAGCAGAATATCCGGGTGCTCTGCCTTGATGCGCAGGTACTGTTGCATCATAGGTGTGTGTTTCTCTAAATCCATCTTGTTAATATCAACGTTCATCTGCATAGTTGCATAATATACAGGTATTGAAGCAGCTTTTCTGCGCCAAATTATTTTATTTTGTGCTGAATTTGGGGCATGAAAAACTCGATTAAAAACGCGGTTTAAATAAAGACGGCGTCAAAATTGCATACTATACTTTATTGAAAAATAATGCCTGGGAGGAAAAGTCTTGCGTAATTATGATGAAAAGCGTGATTTTGTACGTGTCGCAGTGGATAGCCCAATCAGTTATGGGTATCCGGAATGCAATGAAGATGGGGCTGGAGATGATTTGGCAGTGGAAACACTACTCGATCAAAAAGCCTTGCTTAAAAACCTGAGTGGAAGAGGCTTAATGTTTGTTGCTGAGAATGAAGTTACTAAAGACTCATTTATCGATTTAAAGGTTGTACCATCGAATGACATTACCCAACCACTGCATGCGCGTGTTAAGGTTGTGCGGGTAATGAAGCAGCGTCATGCTGACGGTTATGAAGTGGGGGCAGTTATTCAGCATATGCTGGATGATTAAAAACGTAATATTTCTTAAAGTTTAACTGTTAAACCATCGCTTCAATACGGTTTACCAGTTCCTGTCCATACTGGCTATTTTCGATATTGTTATAGGAAGAGATGGCTTTTTCGGCATGATGAGTAACGTGTTGCTGCTGAGGGTGCACTTTATAATTTTGCTCATCATTTTGCGGATTATTCCTGTTTTGCTGTTGTGCTTTTGTCAGATTAATTGGCTGAAACAGACTGATTGGTTGTGAGTGCTCTTCACTTTCACGATTTGGTGCAGACTCTTCAGTTTCTTGGATCGATTCAACCTGCGCAGTTTTATTTTTAGAATGCTCTTTATCTTCTTCAATTTGTTTTAATGGCGATATGTTTTTCGAGTCGGCATTGTTTTCCCGCCGGCTGAGCAGGTAAGCGTCATGACTGAAATGTGAGCTGTTGTGGATTTCCATATATACTTTCTGGGTTATGAAAACAGTGCCATAAAAATAAGGTAGGTGATCCTACTGACTTATCAAATTTGTTGCCAGACTAAAATCACAGAAATGAATACTATGACAATAGAAAAAAACGAAATTTGTTTTAAAATTGAACAACTTAGTCAGATTTTAACCAATAAGGGATGGTATGTCAGTTGTGCGGAATCTTGTACCGGCGGCTGGGTTGCAAAGTTATTTACCGATCTTGTCGGTAGTTCTAAATGGTTTGATCGAGGCTTTGTGACTTACTCCAATCGAGCCAAACAGGAAATGCTGTCGGTTTCAGAAAAGACTCTGGAGAAATTTGGTGCTGTCAGTGAAGCTGTGGTGCAGGAAATGGCGCTGGGGGCATGTAGGGAATCGGGCGCACAGGTGAGCCTTGCGATATCGGGTATTGCTGGACCAGGTGGTGGGAGCGAAGATAAGCCGGTGGGTTTAGTCTGGTTTGCCTGGTGTATTAACGGGCAGGTAGAGTCATTATCTGAAATTTTCGACGGTGACCGTGATAAAGTTCGCCAGCAAGCCGTTGTTGTTGCAATTGAAAAATTACTCCATTTTTTGCAGTCGGCATAAGACCCAGTATTAATTAAGAATCCACTCTGCAAAAGGTTCGATTTCCTCACGGTTAACAATCACAAGCTGGTAAGCATTTGGGTTCATCGAATTGTCTGCACTGGTATCGACTGATAAGCGTTGTAACAAATAGGCGAGCAAGGAACCTCTAACCGTTAATTCAATAATGCCATCCTCAGCAGCATAATCCAGAAGCAGGCTTTGTTGTTTACGTTCACTTAACCCTGGGTGGGGCGTGAGCTGTACAGTAACCATTTCAACCCAGTTATCATCAAACTCTGAGCTGGATTCGGCATCATCTTTTTGTATGGTTGCTGAGCTGATTCGGGAGAGTACAAAGTCGCGAAAATCGAAAGTTTCCTCGTTATATGCTCGCACGTGCCAGCGTAATCCGGTATTGATGATGGCGTGTGGTTCAATAATGCGTTGATTGTTTTGTTGCTCTTCTTCAGCATGCCTATCAGACAATGATTGGTATTCTACCAGAAGCTTTTTATTGTGCCTGGTTGCACGAAAAATTTGTGCCAGTATCTCTTTTGTTGGTAGGCGAGTGGGTAGTGGCAGTGGTTCAACCGGTATCCCATAGACTAAATGTTGTGAATCAGCACCACCCACCATAGTGAGATTGTTTGCAATCATTGGTAAGGCTGTTTGTGGCGTTAAATCAGCTATCACGGCTTCGAAGCGTTCGCTGGGGATAAAACCAAAGACAGCATGCTTATATATAAGGTTATCCGGTGCGATCTGATTATAAAGGTTGATGTCTTTGGTTGCTGCCGCGTCCGATAAGCCAAATGTTCTGGCAACATCACTGCGTGACACGACACCAGTGTAAAATGCCATGATTTCAATATATTGCAGCCGTTGCCGGTTAGCCCATTTCAGCTTCTGTATTTGTGTAGCCACCAATTAAACCTTATCTTTTATAGACTTAGAGTATATCTAACTAGATTATAGTATGCCAATAAAAAATACCATCAAATAAAATTTATTTAGGTGGTAAAAAATATTGACATCATGATAAGTATTGGCTATTGTTACTTCACAGTGAAGCTGAGCCAGTGTTTTTGAGGTTTAGCAAAGATTAAACAAAACGAATCTATGGAAAATAACCATAACAGGAGAAGAACAATGGCTGATAAAGGCGACAATCAAAAACAACAAGCATTAGCAAATGCGCTAGCCCAAATTGATAAGCAATTTGGTAAAGGCAGCGTGATGCGTATGGGTGACTCAAGCTCGATGCGTAATGTGGAAACTGTTTCAACCGGCTCGTTAAGTTTGGATGTTGCCTTAGGTGTGGGTGGTCTGCCCAAAGGACGTGTTATTGAAATCTATGGTCCGGAGTCATCTGGTAAAACAACGCTAACGTTGCAGGTAATAGCAGAGTGCCAGAAAGCGGGTGGTACAGCTGCATTTGTGGATGCCGAGCATGCACTTGATCCTGTTTATGCTGAAAAGCTTGGGGTTGATGTTGACGAGCTACTCGTCTCACAGCCGGACACCGGTGAGCAGGCATTAGAGATAACTGACATGCTGGTACGCTCCAGCGCAGTAAATGTCATCGTGATCGACTCGGTTGCGGCGCTCACGCCTCGTGCGGAAATTGAAGGTGATATGGGGGATTCGCATATGGGTTTACAGGCGCGTTTGCTTAGTCAGGCTTTACGTAAATTAACCGCAAATATTAAAAAGTCGAATACGATGGTTATCTTTATAAACCAGTTACGTATGAAGATTGGTGTAATGTTTGGTAACCCTGAAACAACAACCGGTGGTAATGCGTTAAAGTTCTACTCATCTGTTCGTTTAGACATTCGCCGTATTGGTGCAATTAAAAAAGGTGAAGAGATTCTGGGTAATGAAACTCGTGTTAAAGTTGTTAAAAACAAAGTTGCGCCGCCATTTAAACAAGTTGTATTTGATTTATTATATGGTGAAGGTATTTCACGTGAAGGCGAAATTATCGAACTAGGCGTTGCACATGACTTAATCGATAAAGCTGGTTCATGGTATAGCTATAACGGTGATCGTATTGGTCAGGGTAAAGATAATGTGCGTAATTTCTTAAAGGAAAATCCAGATATTGCCTTTGAAATTGAAGAAAAAATACGTGAAATTTTATTACCGGATTTATCAGCAGAAGCGGCTGTAGCAACGGATGCTGTTGAAGACGGGGGTGAAGCTGAACTATTAGAAGCATAGAGTGCAGATTTAACTGGGGTTTGGTATGGATGAAAAAGTATATGCTTCAGCAGTGAAAATGCTCGCGGGACGCGAGCATAGTCGCCACGAAATTAAAAACAAATTACTGAATAAAGGTTATGATCTTGCGGCGATAGAAGAGGTTATAGAACAGTGTATTCAGGATAAATATTTAAGTGAATCACGTTTTACGGAGATGTTTGTTAGTTCAAAAATTAACCGTGGTGCCGGGCCAATAAAAATTAAAATGGAATTGCAGCAACGAGGAGTTGACGAGTCATTGATAGATGAGTATCTTGATTTTGACCTGTCAGAGTGGTTTGAGCGAGCTATTGATGCACGTTGTAAACGCTTTGGCAATCAGCTACCCGGTGATATAAATGATAAAGCCAGGCAGATTCGTTTTTTACAACAACGAGGCTATACACAAAAGCAAATTATGAGTGTAATTGAGAACAATGGCTTCGATGATTAAATAAAGTCAACTGAATGGATAAAACTTTTCCGCCTAAAATAATATTTATAAGTGGCATTATTCTGTATGTGTTGGCTGTCTTATTTAGCATACAGTTAGCGACATCAACGCCGTGGCTAGGTCTGGAGTTTGAGGTTACTTCACCGGAAGATGAAATCAGGGTATCTTACATACATCCTGATGGGCCTGCCGCAACATTAAATATTCAGGGCGAACAAATTGTAGCAATACATGGCGCTCAGTCGAAAGTGTTTCTCACTCGAGAACTACTGGTTGGTATGCCATATAATTTTAACACCTATACTGGCTTTAATCTTTTCTTTGAAATGCAAACCAGCGTTGCAGATATTTTAAATGAGAGCAAGGTTGCTCTTGAAACAAGCGCTGCAACATTGTTTGATATCAATCCTGTTCTTTCGCGACCGATATCTTCTTTGCCGGCTATATTCTGGTTGCAATTACTTATTGGTGGCGGTGTATTTTTTGTCAGCTTAAGCGTCCTTGCTTATGGACAAGATGACGCTGGCATTGTAAATAAATGCTTTGTTTTGGCTGGGATTAGTTTCCTGGTTTTAGCGACCATTGTTTCAGTTTATACGAATCGTGAATTAGCCATAGATGGTCAGTTTTTTTATTCGTTAGCCATGATTCAATATTATGCTTCACTGACTTTTGTTGCTTTTTTTGTATCTATTTTTTGTTTTTATCCTATGCAGATAAAACAGTACAGATTATTAATGACATCATTAGCCGGTTTGTGTGTCTTGTCTTTATTGCATGTATTTCAGATTTTTGATTCGTTGACAATAAGTGTTTATCTTTTATTTTATCTTATTGCTGGCCTTGGTATTTTCTTTATAATTTTACAGTATAACTATACGCGTGGTTTCATTGTAGAACGTGCCTCGTTACGTTGGTTAGTCTATGCGCTTATTACTGGTGATGTTCTGTTTTTTATAATCAGTATTATTCCTCTTCTGACAAGTCTGGAACTTGTGCATAAACAATTTTTTTACTGGTTTGCTTTGCTGTGTGTGTACATAGGGATAGCTCTGGGAATAAAAAAATACAAACTATTTAAACTGGAATTATGGGCGCTTTATTCATGGATATGGATGTTTGGTGGTCTGATTGTATTAGGTTTGGCTGTTATATTGATTTTAATTTTTAATATTAGCTCAGTGGTTGCTTTATTATTTTCTGTTCTTGTCGTTGGTTGGTTGTATTTTCCATTAAGGCATTGGCTATGGGAAAACTATGCCTTTGGGTTTAATCGAACTCAATATCAGGAACGACTACCTGAGTTATTAGAAATTATTCTTTCACCAAAGTCAGTACGGAGTAATAAAGAACAGTGGGAATTTTTGCTACGACAGGTATTCGATCCAGTTCTCGTGATGAATGATATTGATGATAGTGAAGAGGTTGAAATCAAAGAAAGTGGTGCGGTTATGCATGTACCGGAATTTGAGGATATTCCAGCAATTGGTCTGGCCGGTGTTGAACGTGGTAGCAGGTTATTTAATGAGAATGATGTTCGCTTTTTAAATAGTTTGATGACATTATTCCAGAACGCTCAGGTTTTTAAGAGTGCATACGAAAGAGGTGTGCATGAGGAACGTACCAGAATAGCACGTGATCTACATGATGATGTTGCCGCAAGACTTTTAACATTGATACACAAAACAGAAGGAACACCACAGGAGCCTTTGGCCCGGGAGGCACTGGTTACACTGCGTGAATCGATTAATTCTTTAGGTGGCAGAAAAGAGCAAAGTCTTGATGATTTACTAAGAGAATTGCAGGTGGATATTAAATTTAGACTGGAAGCAGCCGATATACAGTTTAGTTGGGAACAAGATAGACGTTTGTACAAGAAAACACTATCATCTAGACAGGCAACAAATTTTAAGCGGGTTAGCCAGGAAATTATCACAAACATATTAAAGCATGCTAATGCCGATGTGGTAAGAATCGATAGTCATTATATTGATAGCATGTTTGTATTTTCAATTTGTGATGATGGTGATACCAAGCTAATGAAAGACTGGGTAAATGGACGTGGAGTGAACAATATTCGTACACGTATTAAAGAATCAGGTGGTAGTGTCAGGTGGAGTCAGCGTATTATCGATACTGAGCTTGCTGGAACATGTGTCGAAGTCAGTATTCCTGTTTAGTTATTTGATTGTTGTCTTGTTTATAGGACTTATATGAAAACAGCATTGTTGTTAGAAGATTACGAAGATACGCGAACCTGGCTTGCCTGTATTGTGCGAGCAGCTTTTGATGAAATAGAGGTTTTTGAAGCTGCCACTTTGGAGCAGGGGCGGGCAGTCATACAGGATAATAAAATAGATTTAGCATTAATTGATATTAATTTACCAGATGGAACTGGTGTTGATTTTGTTAAAGACGTTATGAAAGTTTCGCCAGAATCGTATTGTGTGATGGCGACAATTTTTGATGATGATGACCATATTTTCCCTGCATTACGAGCTGGTGCGCAGGGGTATTTACTTAAAGAACAAAGCACCAGTGAGTTCATTACCGCGTTGCAAGGCATCATTAATGGTGAACCACCGTTGTCTCCGGCAATTGCACGTAAAATGATGTCCTACTTTTCTGATGATGATACATTGGAAAAGCAAACCAAGCTATCAGATCGTGAGACCGAGATTTTGACCTTAATTGCAAAAGGCTTAAAACGAAATGAAGTAGCAGGTTTGCTGGAATTGAGTCCTAATACAGTAGCAGCTCACCTTAAACGGATTTATAACAAACTAAATGTTTCGACTCGCGCAGAGGCCACGTTGGAAGCACTTCGCCTTGGTCTGGTGAATGTTGTCGACTAGGGTTAGTCCCTATTTTTGATGGCTAACCATCTGTCTTTACATCGTATTAACCTTCATATAGCACTGTTTCATTTGGTAAAATAGCTTATAATCAGCCCCTTGTGGGTTACCTGATTTATGAAAAATAGTAGCAAAGCTAAAAGAATAGAATGAAAACAAGCGCAGAAATTAGACAAGCATTCCTTGAATTTTTCGAAAATAAGCAACATGAAATCGTTCCTTCGAGCTCATTAGTTCCAGGAAATGATCCGACGCTGTTATTCACTAATGCTGGTATGGTTCAGTTCAAAGACGTTTTTCTTGGGCAGGAAAAGCGTTCATACGTGCGCGCAACATCCTCTCAGCGTTGTGTGCGAGCTGGCGGAAAACATAATGACCTTGAAAATGTAGGTTACACTGCGCGCCATCACACATTTTTTGAAATGTTGGGTAATTTTAGTTTTGGTGATTACTTTAAGCGAGAAGCTATTCAGTATGCATGGGAGTTTTTAACGGATGTCTTGAAGCTGCCAGAGGAGAAGCTTTGGGTAACTGTGTTTGATGAAGATGATGAAGCAGCAGATATCTGGCTTAAAGAGGTAAAAGTTGACCCGGAACGTTTTAGTCGTATTGGCGCGAAAGATAATTTCTGGTCAATGGGTGATACCGGGCCATGTGGACCTTGTACGGAGATATTTTACGATCATGGTGAAGATATTCCTGGTGGACCACCAGGCACGCCGGAAGAAGATGGCGATCGCTATATTGAAATCTGGAATCTGGTTTTCATGCAATATGATCGTGATACTGAAGGTAACTTAAACCCGCTACCTAAACCATCAGTCGATACTGGCATGGGTCTGGAACGACTTGCAGCAATTATGCAAGGTGGCCACAGTAACTACGACATTGATTTATTTCAGGCTTTAATTAAAGCTGTTGCAGATCTTGCAGCATGTAAGGATTTGCAAAACAATTCATTAAAAGTGATCGCCGATCATATTCGATCCTGTAGTTTTATGATTGTAGATGGTGTTATCCCATCCAATGAAGGTCGAGGCTATGTGTTGCGCCGTATTATTCGTCGTGCGATACGCCATGGGCATAAATTAGGTATTCGTGACTCATTCTTTTCAAAACTGGTTGCCGCACTTGTGGAACAAATGGGAGACGCTTACCCAGAGTTAACTAAAATGCAGGGGCAGGTAGAAAAAGTATTAAAACAGGAAGAGATACGCTTTGCAGAAACCCTTGATCAGGGAATGGCTATATTAGAGCAAGCCATTAAAGATTTATCTGGTAAAGAAATTCCAGGCGAAACTGTCTTTAAACTTTATGACACATATGGCTTTCCTTATGATTTAACCGCAGATATTGCGCGAGAACGTAATCTTACAGTTGATAAAAAAGGTTTTGATAAAGCAATGGATGAACAACGCGAGAGAGCGCGTTCAGTTAAATCTTTTGCTGCAGATTATGATAAAGCCCTCGATATTGAAGGCTCGACAGAATTTACCGGCTATGACTTATTAAAAGATAGCGGTAACGTCATAGCATTATTTAAAGATGGTGCAGCTGTAGAACAAATTAATGAAGGCGAACAAGGTATGTTGGTGATGAACCAAACGCCTTTTTATGCTGAGTCCGGTGGGCAAGTGGGTGATCATGGTGAGCTCATCACGAGTGCTGGTAGTGATCAGGCTATCTTTAATGTTATTGATACCCAGAAGCAAGGTGATGTATTTGCGCATATTGGCACTGTCACTAAAGGTTGTATTAAAGTTGGCAATGATTGTGAAGCCTTTGTTGATGAGTCAGAGCGACAACAAATTGCAGAGCATCATTCAGCTACGCATTTAATGCATGCGGCTTTGCGGACTGTTCTTGGTGATCATGTTCAACAAAAAGGATCTCTCGTTGATGCCGAACGTTTACGTTTTGACTTTTCGCATTTTGAACCTATTACAGAAGAACAACTTGAGCAAATTGAAGCTCTGGTAAACACCCATATTCGATGTAATCATGATGTTGAAACAAAAATTATGTCACAAGATGATGCGATTGCTTCAGGTGCAATGGCATTGTTTGGCGAAAAATACGGTGATAGTGTACGAGTTTTAAATATGGGTGATTTTTCGATTGAATTATGTGGAGGCACCCATGTGCAGCGTACCGGTGATATTGGTATTTTTAAAATTATCAGCGAAACAGGCGTTGCGGCAGGTGTTCGTCGTATAGAAGCTGTTGCTGGTGATAAAGCCATGCAATGGATAGAACAAGGTGAAGAAGCATTAGATAACATCGCATCTCTGGTTAAAGGCACTCGAGATGATGCACAGCAAAAAGTCGAACAGCTCATTCTACAAAATCGTAAGCTTGAAAAAGAACTCGAAAAACTAAAAGCGAAAATGGCAAGCAGTCAGGGTAGTGACTTGGCTGGTCAGGCAGAAGATGTTGCCGGTATTAAAGTACTTGCAGCAAAGCTGGAAGGTGCTGATGCAAAAGTTTTACGTGAAACACTCGATCAGCTTAAAAATAAACTGGGATCTGCGGCAATTGTTTTGGCAGCAGTATCTGGCGAAAAGGTGAGCATTGTTGCCGGTGTTTCAAAAGATAAAACTGATATAATAAAAGCTGGTGAACTGGTTAATGTGGTTGCCGAGAAAGTCGGCGGTCGTGGTGGTGGGAGACCCGACATGGCGCAGGCAGGTGGAAATAATCCAGCCGGTCTTGAGTCAGCCCTTAAATTAGTGCCGGAATGGGTAAAACAACAAGCAGGAGCATAGCTGTTAGCAGCCAAAAAAGGATAAAAACAGGGTTTTAGTGCATATTTTCGCCAATTTAGGTAGAATGTGTCTACTTCGTCTTTAATTTCATTAAAGTAGTTATTAATTTGCACCTTTTCAGGGGAGGGGCATGGCTTTATTAGTGCAAAAATTTGGTGGCACGTCTGTCGGTACTGTCGAGAAAATCGAAAATATCGCCGATAAGTTGATCGCTTCTCATAAAGATGGCAACGAGGTTGTTGCTGTTGTATCCGCTATGAGTGGCGAAACAAACCGTTTAATTGAGCTAGCAAAACAAGTTACACACCAGCCAAATGCACGAGAATACGACGTACTGGTTTCAACCGGTGAACAAGTTACTATTGCCCTGTTAACAATGGCTTTGCATGCCCGAGGTGTGGACGCACGTTCTTATACTGGGGCACAGGTAAAAATCCTTACCGATGATTCGCACACAAAAGCGCGGATCATGGAAATTGATGATGAAGCGATGAAGTCGGATCTTGAAAATGGCCGTATCATTGTTGTTGCAGGTTTCCAGGGGGTTGATCAAAGCGGAAATATCACTACTTTGGGGCGAGGTGGCTCTGATACTACTGCAGTCGCACTTGCTGCTGCTTTAAAAGCTGATGAATGTCAGATATTTACAGATGTTGATGGGGTTTACACAACCGATCCAAGAGTAGAGCCACATGCGCGTCGGTTGGATCGTATTACATTTGAAGAAATGTTGGAAATGGCCAGTCTGGGTTCGAAAGTATTACAAATTCGGGCGGTCGAATTTGCCGGTAAATATAATGTGCCACTGAGAGTACTCTCTTCATTTGAAGATGGCCCGGGTACATTAATTAGCTATGAACAAAGAACTGAGGGTAAAACAATGGAACAGCCAGTTATCTCCGGTATTGCATTTAATCGTGATGAAGCAAAATTGACGATTTTAGGTGTGCCTGATCAGCCCGGTGTAGCCTATCAAATTCTGGGTCCAATTAGTGATGCTAATATCGAAGTAGACATGATTATTCAAAACGTGGCTGCAGATAGCACAACAGACTTTACCTTTACAGTTCATCGAAATGATTACGACAAAGCGCTTAAAATTTTGCAGGAAATTGCAAAGTCAGTTGGTGCTCGTGAAGTAAATGGTGACCAGGCGATTGTAAAAGTATCAATCGTTGGGGTTGGTATGCGCTCCCATGCGGGAATCGCAAGTAAAATGTTTAAGGCCTTATCGGATGAAGGTATCAACATACGCATGATATCCACTTCTGAAATTAAAATTTCTGTTGTGGTTGATGAAAAATATCTGGAGTTAGGGGTGCGTACTCTACACTCGGCATTTGGACTTGCTGAAACTCCAAGCAGTTGATTTTTAAGCTATTTATTATAAGTAGATAAAAATTTTAAAGTTTTAGATTATCTTGACGATACACAGGATAGCGAGCTAAGTTGCGGCAAGGAACGTAGCAGTCGTTGTAGGTAATCTGACTGATTTAAGGAGAATGCTTAAATGCTAATTTTAACAAGACGCGTAGGTGAGACACTCATGATCGGAGACGAGGTCACCGTAACAGTGCTCGGCGTAAAAGGTAACCAGGTTCGTATCGGTGTTAATGCACCGAAAGAAGTATCCGTTCATCGTGAAGAAATTTACGAGAGAATAAAAAATGAAAAAAATGGTGGCAGCGACGAACCTAATGGAAACGTTTAGTTATCGATTTTTTTTCTAAATACTCTTTACCTTAACGGGTAGCCCTAGTATCCTTTGCATCCCCAACTTGTAGCCATACACTGGAAACAATTGGGGATTTGTAATTTATAAATCTATTAAATATAAATAAAATTTACCTCTGAACAGCTAATCTATGGTTGGCTGACGAGCAGCTGAAAGATGCGAAGAACATCGGCGAAGCTGATGTCCCCGAAGAGGTGAGTGGCAGTAGGCCACGAAAGATGAAGTTCATATTAAATACTTCATATAATAGAGTTCTGGAGAGCTGGCCGAGTGGCTGAAGGCGCGCCCCTGCTAAGGGCGTATAGGGTTAAACCTATCGAGGGTTCGAATCCCTCGCTCTCCGCCATCTTTTTGATTACAAGAAACTCGCATTAGAGCAAAAGTCGATTAAAAGCCTGTTCGAACCCGAGATAGAATTAAATATAGCAGGTTTGACGAGGTGCGGAGCACCGAAGAACGTCGGCAACGCCGACGGCCCCGAAGGGGTGAGCATTAGGCGAATAATCCCTCGCTCTCCGCTATCTTCTGAAATAACACTATATAAATAGTATACATTTAGATTGGTCAATTTCTTGACAAAAGCGGGTGATGTAAGGATAATTCGCGGCTCTTAAGCGCCTGTAGCTCAGCTGGATAGAGTACCTGGCTACGAACCAGGCGGTCGGGCGTTCGAATCGCTCCAGGCGCGCCATATTTCAAAACCCCTTCAATGGGGTTTTTTATTGTCAGTAACATTAATAATATATCCTTACATTGATAAGATTTATATCTTAATTAACACTGATTTATCACGTACTTACAGTTTTATTTCACTTTGTGATTTATAAATAACTGTTATACTAAAGTAATCATTGGACAACAAAGTTTAGTCAGTACATGTATAAATTAACCATTCGAGATAATAATAATAAACTTGATGAAATGTACGTTTCACATACGGTGCTTAAAATTGGTCGAAACGCTGATAATGATATCCGTTTAGATGATGCAACGGTAAGTAGCCATCATGCGGAAATCGTTCAATCGGATATTGGTGTAAACATTACGGACTGCAAGAGTACCAATGGCACTTATGTTAATGGCAACGCTATTACCACCCATACGCTCAAAGATAACGATGTTATTGTTATTGGTAAGTTAACCATTTCTTTTTTAAATGATAGTCCAGCCCCTCTGACGGAAGAAATTGACCCAACCACCACGATTAGTCGTGGGGAAATGCAACATTTACTGGAGAGAATCGAGCTTCATAAGTCTGGTCAGGCATCAAAGGCGACTGTATCCAGGAAGCTAAACTGGATAGCACAGGATGAGACCGGTATTTGGTGGGGGTTTGAGCACGAACCGGTTATTGGGGATAAGGGCTGGGAAAACCAGCAAAATGGTATGAAAATTCTGTTAAAAGAAGAAGCTAGTAGCGATACCTGGAAAGAATCACTGCAAAAATTATAATATTTGCCGTTAACCCTGTAGACTAAAGACAGAATTAGGATGATTTACCATGGGTTTGTTGGACGACTTACGCAAACAGAGTTCAGATCTTAAAAAATCACAAGCGGATGCAGCTGCCAGACAGGCTGAGCTGGAAGAAATTTATAAAACAAAGATTCATCCGGCAATGACATCGATATACACTCATATAAATGAGTTAATCGAGCATTTAAATTTTGTTAAACCAACGATTGTTTCTCCTTATACCTTAACTGCATCCGGTATCAGTCGAACATTAAAACAGGCTGATTATAAAATATCGACGGATAGCTCAGAGCAAATGAAACAGATCATTCTTGTTTTTTATTGCACCGATATAGAAGATGTAGAATTTGATGTTGATAACAAAAAGAACATTGAAAAGCATATTGAATATATGCAAAGACATAAATTGCAATATACCTCGCAACAATATCGTGATGATAGCCATGAAGTTTCTTTTGCCAAATTTAAACTGGAGTGCAAAGTAAAAGTAACTATTTTAATTGAAGGCGATATAGAAAATTCCTGTATTCACCTTAAGTTTAATAATTTTCAAGGGTTAGGATTATTAAAACGCGATATTCAGGCAGAACAGGTAACCGAAGAATTTCTGGATGATATGGGGAAATATCTTATTCGAGAGTCATTTGACTTTATGAAGCTTGACTTGTCATCAAAAGAAAGACAAAAAATACAACAAAAAATTAAACGTGAAGAATTAAAACGTAAGCTGGAAATGATAGAAATAGAAAAACAAAAACAACGTGAAGCTGAAGAGCAAGCAAAACAAAAAAAATTATTTGGTTTTTTAGATAAAGATAAAAAGTAAATGGCATCCCCGAGAAGACAGGAACTCTTAAAATACCCTTATAATATCGATCATGTATAAAATATCGGAACTTGAAAATTATTGCATTGTGCAATATTGCGTCAATTTATCAATAATACATTTTCAGATATAGAATCATTAAAGCATATATAAACAATGAGTTATATTTGTTGAATCAAAGATTATTATTTAACCATATATAAGTGAACATGATTGCATAGCAACTGTTATGCAATGTGTTGTAGTATATTGTTAAAGATTAAACATATGTTTTTGAAAAGAGGTTCAGTATGAACAAATATCTCAAGAGTAAAAGTCTGGTTATTATAGTACTAAGTATGTTTTTTCTTATTCAGAATGCTTTCGCCAAAGAATGTTATGAAAAATCAGCAAAGTTAATTCAGCTCAAAGAAAAATATTTTGATCTAACTTCATATAAAAAAATAGCACAAAAGGATAAAGATAAATTAAAAAAAATATACGATAAAATCAAAGGGAATTGGAAAGGTCGTGTCACCTATACTGAGTGTGAAGGGCCAGAAAAAAACCCCAGGAAAGATATTAAGACCGGAAAAGCTAAAATCAAAGTAAAGGCAGATAGGTATTTAATTTTAAAACAAAAAATATCCCTGACTAAACTGGGTAGAAATTACATAAGAACATATAAATTATTGAAAGATGAAACGGTTTTCACGTATGAAATTACAGATGAAAATAATTTGGAATTCTCTGAGTTTTTTCGTAAAAAAAATACAGGAAAAATCGGCACTCGTTTGACTGAAGCTAGTTATAAAATCACCATTAAAGATGGATTACTTAAAGTTAAAATTCACTATTATGTCAATGGGTCTTTGATTGGCAAGGAAGAGTGGTCCGTGAATTCCGATTGAATGTTTAACTGGTCATTAAAAAAGCATGCAAGTGATGTGTCGGATGTTAGCTAAACTGTAAAATATATTCATTTCAAGACTATTAAAATGGCGTCCCCGAGAGGATTCGAACCTCTAACCTATCCCTTAGGAGGGGATTGCAATATCCAGTTATGCTACGGGGACTTTTTAATTTAAGCTTCTCCGATATTTCTAACAGGAATATTATACAGCTATCCTGCTACAAACAGAGGTAAGTATACATTGAAGCGGTTTTTGCTGCTAATAAAATTGAATGAGGTTGGCTTTAAATAGCGTGGAGCTGTGAGTTTGTTTTTATAATATTGCGTTCAACAGAGTTCACAAAAGATTGAAGAGTTCGTTCCTGTTTTGCGTTCAGGTTGATAAATTGCCCGGCTAACTGTTGAAAGCCGGCTAATTTATTAGACTGAGTCTGCCGTACCTGTAATTTACACTGAACATTCGCGTTATTAGGTAGTTGTATTAATGTGTCGATAACACTATTTTGCTTTATCTTAATAAAGTTTTCAGTGGAACTTCTTACTTTCATACCACCAGCCGAAATATTATAGATATAAGCGGTTAAGGGTTGGTCATTTTTATTGATTAGCGTGACGGGTATTTTCCAGAGATTTTGTAATTCAACTCTGTATTGTTGCCTGCGTTGTTTATAAATAATTTCTTCAGGTATATTGGTATGGAAGTAGTTTAAGTTATTTCGCTTCATTGTATCTGAAACGATAATTTTAAAATTTATATCTATACCGTTATGTTTGCTAAAAATTTTAAATAGGGAATTTTCTTTAATTGAATTGTGGTTAATTGCATCGAATAGCAGCAAATTATTTTCTGTGTCGACTTTTAAGATTTCCGATATACCAATTGTTTTAAAAGTTCCATTGTGAGTCGTTTGTTTTACTTCTACCTGGCAGTGATTATTTAACAAGCGGGTAAGAATGCTATTTTTCTCGATAATATCGGTAACGATTATGTTATTAGTATTATCAGTCATAGAGTTGGGTTAAGCTCGAATTAAGGTTTGTTTCCCTGATGCTTTTACAGACTTACCTTTACTTGTATAAAGCTCTGTATTTTGTTGCTTGCCTTGCAAAATAGACAAGGCATTTTCAGTGTGACGTCTGTTACTTTCTATAATAATGCCATTTACATCGTTTTGCTGTTCACATTGTTTGGATAAGTGCGCTATCGTTTCCCATAAGGATTTAAGCTCTGGAGCGCTTGTAGAAGAACTCTGTTGAAAATAATCTTCAATGCCTGTCGCAGATAAATTAAGACCAGCTTTTTCCAACACAAGACGACGTTCTTTATCCAGATCTTCCAGGTGTTCCATCAAAATAATTTTTTCCTGAGCTATGGTTTGAATATCAGTGATGTTATTTTCTGATAAAGCTTTATGCTCAGTATTTAAAGCGGCATGTAATTGTTCAAGATAGCTTGCAATTTCATGCAACAAAGAAAAGATCTTTTTAGGCGGAGTTGTATTAGTCATAGCCGATTAACTATCATTAAAGGCAGATTCAAAATTTATCATTTTGTCTGCAATACGTTCAGGATCCATTTTGTAGCTTCCGCTCTGGATGCTTGTCTGGACGTCTTTAACTTTGTTGTCATTAACGACAGATTGACTGGCCAAATCTGATTCAAGTGCTTTAAGTTTTGCGGCAGTGTCTGTTAGCGTAACTTTATCTGCGCCACTTTCATTTGTGCTTGCGCTGACACTGCCCGATTTTTTCGCTTCGTCAGATTTTTTAATGCCCGTAACATTACGATCACCCATATTGGATGATTTGTTTGAATTGATGCCTGAAATATCATGAGCCATTTTCTGCTCCAACTACCTTTATAGAGTTACGCATCCATTTTAGCGGCTAAAAAGCCCAAAACTTTAGCGATATTACACCTAATTAAGCTAAATATTTAATAAAATCACATATTTACCTTAACCAGCCCATTAGAAATCACTGTCGCCTGGAAAACCCGGCGGCTGTGAGTATTTTTTACTTTAATGCGTTGCCCCAATGTGCCATTCATAAGTGCTTTGCCTTTGACGCGGATACTTAAATTACCGCTTTTAGCAAGAATAAGTATTTCATCACCCCGGGTAATGAGCTGCCTTGGTTTTAGCATAGAAGGGGAAAGTATTTTTCCGGCTTTAACGTGACGACGCAACACCATATTGGATACTTGCGACGAGCTGGTAAAGTAGCCGTTTGCTATTCGGCTTACTTCCTGTCGAGAGAGTTTAATATCTGAAGCCTGTATGACACTGCCAGATGGCAGGCTGTTTTTCAGGCTGAGTACATTTAAGTATTTTTTTATGTAAACCGAGACAAGAATTTTCCAGGGTTTTTGGTCACCACAACTGACTTCAACACTGGTTCGCCCAATATGTTGAGCGTAATGAGGAAAATTTGTCTGTAACGATTGATGGCAGCGAGTGAGCCTTAGGCGCTTATCGATTCGACCAATAGTAAAGTTCTGGGTACTATTGTCTTTTGATAAGAACTCTTTAACTGCATCGGATATAGATGCTGATGTTTGATATGCTTTGCCGTGCGAAGCTGTTGTGACTAACATGAGTACACTACAGAAGGCTACAAAGGCGAAATAATTTGTTGCACGGTTATTCATTGTTTGCTGCCAATAATCTGTTTTTGCCAAGTCGGTTTTTTGACGCACATATTTTTAGTGTCGCTAACATGTTGATTCTATTTGGCAAAAATAATCTCCGTTTGTTAAAAATAAATTCTTAAATATGAATAAGCAATACGTATGCCAGTATTTTGTATGTTTTTAATGTAGTTCGAATGACTTAAGTTTACTCAAGTAACTGATTCTTTAGCCGATAACTTCGATGTACATATATAAACCCAAGGTGAAATCATGGCTGGAATATTAGATGGTGTAGATCAACGCACAAACCTGGTAGGTGAAAACCGACTGGAGTTATTGTTATTTACATTAGGTGGTCGTCAGCGGTTTGGTATTAATGTGTTTAAGGTACAGGAAGTTATTATGTGTCCAACATTAACCAAAGTTGCTAACTCTCATCCAATTGTTATCGGTATGACAAACATGCGCGGCAAAACTATTTCAGTTATGGATTTGGCACTGGCCATTGGTAAAAAACCGCTTCAGCAGTCTGATAACAATTATCTGATCATTACAGAGTATAATCGCCAGGTTCAGGGTTTTTTAACCAGTGGTGTGGACCGAATTGTTAATATGAACTGGTCAGAAATTAAGGCGCCACCAAAAGGCCTGGGTAAAGATAACTATATGACTGCGGTAACGGAAGTTGACAACGAGTTGGTTGAAATTATCGATGTTGAAAAAGTTCTGGCAGAATTACTCGGTATTGATTTAAGTGGTGTTGAAGATGCAACGGAAGTAAAATCAAAAGAAGACAAAACTATTCGTGTTTTAGTAGTTGATGATTCTTCAGTTGCAAGAAATCAGATTAAACGGACGTTAGATAAACTTGGTATGGAATGCACCATCGGTAAAAATGGTCTTGATGGTCTTAATATATTAAAAGATATGGTAAAAGATGGTTCTGCCATAAGTGATCATATAGACGTTCTGATTTCTGATGTAGAAATGCCGGAAATGGATGGTTATACTTTAACGTCAGAAATTCGTGCAAACGAAACATTAAAACCATTGCCCATTCTTCTTCATACTTCATTAAGTGGCGTATTTAATCAGTCAATGGTAGCAAAAGTGGGCGCGGATAAGTTTGTACCAAAATTTAATGCGGAAGACCTTGCCAGAGAAGTGACAGATATACTTGAAGAAAAAGGTGTGATTTAACATTGTGTAACGGAAATACCAGAAGAAGACAGGGCTAGTGACTCAACACGCATTATCAAAACAGGATTATGAAAGCTTTAGAGCGTTTCTTGAAGAGGCGTGTGGAATTGTGCTGGGTGAAAATAAACACTATCTGGTCACAAGTCGGTTAACACGTTTGCTGGATGAGTTTAAGTACCCATCACTGAGCGTAATGATAGACAAGCTTAAGCAGGTCAATAACTCCGGCCTAAAAGAAAAAATTATCGATGCGATGACAACCAATGAAACCAGCTGGTTTCGTGATAAGTATCCATTTGAAATGTTACATCAAGAACTGTTTAGCGAGCTAATAAAAAGTAAACCACCGAGGTTAAGAATGTGGTCTGCGGCCAGTTCATCCGGTCAGGAAGCGTATTCTATTAGCATGACATTCTCAGAATATCAGGCAAAAAACCCGGGTAAATATGCCGGTAATCTGGAAGTGGTTGGTACAGATATTTCAAATACTGTTTTAAAACTTGCAAAAGATGCCAAGTATGATGAACTAAGTTTATCGCGTGGCTTAACGGAAGAAAGATTGAAAAAGTTTTTCAGTGATGAAGGGGATGGTGGCTATAAAGTTCGTCCTGAAGTGAGTAGCCGATGTCGTTTTACTGAACTTAACTTACTGAACAGTTATTCGTTACTTGGTAAGTTTGATATTATCTTTTGTCGTAATGTTTTAATCTATTTTTCAGCCGATATTAAGAAAGATATTCTCACCAGGATGGCAAAATTGCTTAACCCAGGTGGATATCTTTTTCTGGGTGGTTCAGAATCACCAACGGGTTATTGCGATCTTTTCGAAATGGTTAAACTTAAAAACGGTGTTGTATATCGCCTTAAATAACATGGGTGATAATTCGTATAAAATACCCAACTACTATCGCACTCCTTAAAACTGGTAAAGGATTGCCGTTTGTCAATTGATTTGCCGTTCCAGGCTTAATCTAAGTCATTGAAAAAAATAATATTTAAACTTGGCATAGCTGTTGCAATGTCTAATCTCAAGTAAATTTATTTTTATTGGGAAGACAGGCATATGGCAATTGGTTTAGGACAATCTTTTAACATGCACGAGCAAGCCTTGTATTTGCAAGCGCGTCGTACAGAGTTACTTTCCTCTAATTTGGCAAATGCAGAAACGCCTCATTACAAAGCAAAAGATTTTGATTTTAAAGCTTCGTTACAGGCTGCTGTTAGGAATCCATTCGGAAACAAATTGCTTAATGAAACAAATTTGAAACATATCCAGCCTAAATCTGGCGATCTGAGATTTGATCCTCTCTACCGCATGCCCTACCAGGTGTCTTTAGATGGAAACTCTGTAGAGCCGCAGGTGGAAATGGCTGCATTTAATGATAATGCCATTCGTTATATGGCGAGCTTACGTTTTCTTAACGGAAAAATCAGTACGCTGATGAGTGCAATTCGCGGTGATTAAAGTTAATAACTAAACAGGATAAATAAAATGTCACTTTTTAATGTTTTTGGAATTTCAGGTTCGGCTTTACAGGCGCAAACATTACGCTTGAATACAACCTCGAGCAATATGGCGAATGCGAACAGTGTTAGTAGTAGTATCGGCTCAACCTATAGAGCCAGACACCCGGTTTTTGCACCAATGATTAATGAATTTTCAAATGAGAAAAAAGCAACGGGTGTAAAAGTGCTTGGCATTGTCGAAAGTAAGCGTCCGCTACGCTCAGAATATAGTCCTGAGCATCCCATGGCAGATGAAGAAGGCTACATATATATGCCAAATGTAAACATGATAGAAGAAATGGCAGACATGATTTCCGCATCACGTTCTTATCAATCAAATATTGAAGTGATGACAACAGCTAAAAAAATGTTAATGCGCACCTTACAACTTGGTCAGTAATTAAGTAACAAAGGAAATATCAGGAACGATTATGGAATCGATAGACAACAAAATATCATCATTTGAAGATATTGGTTTAACGACAAATCAAAAGAAAAAACCTGCTGAGCAGAAAAAACTTGGCCAGGAAGATTTTATGGATTTGATGTTGGCTCAAATGAATCATCAGGATCCGTTTAAGCCAATGGAAAATGGTGAATTTCTTACTCAAATGGCACAGTTCAGTGCTGTAAGTGGTTTAAAAGATATCAAAGATTCATTTAAAAGTTTAGCCGATACTATGCAGTCAAATCAGGCATTGCAGGCAGCCAGTATGGTTGGCCGTAAAGTTCTGGTTCCAGGTAATGATTTTAAAGTTAGTAACGAAGCCAGCCAAAATACCGGAAAACCTTTTGAAGTTACAGCGTCAGTTGACTTAAAAGTTGCGACAGATGAACTTATCGTCAATATCAAAAATGCTAAAGGTGATGTGGTTAAAGAAATTAATTTAGGAGCACAAGCTCCGGGAAAAATTGATTTTAAATGGGATGGAAAAATTGAACAGGAAGACAGTTTTACTGAAGGCGCTACTGAATCCGTTATGGTTCCACCAGGAACTTATAAGTTAGACGCCTATGCCAATGTGGAAAATGAAAAAGAAGGTGTCGACACACTGGTGTTTGATATGGTCGACAGCGTTAGTGTTGGCCACGCCGGACAACCTATGACATTGAACTTGACCAATGCAGGACAAGCAAAAATGTCAGAAGTGTTGAAAATAATGTAATGAATGTTTGTGAATTTAAATATATGAAAATTATGATTATCAAAGAGTCGTTAAAGTATAAGGAGAAAAGTTATGCCATTTCGTTCAGCTCTTAGTGGTATCAATGCAGCAGCGCAGGACTTGCGTGTTATTGGTAATAACGTATCCAATGCCAGCACAACAGGTTTTAAAACTTCACGTGCAGAATTTGCCGATGTGTATGCTGCAAGTGATGGTGCCGCATCAAATGCAATTGGTGCAGGTGTAAGATTATCTGGCGTTAGCCAACAATTTGGTCAGGGTAACATTGAATTTACAGACAACAAACTTGATCTGGCAGTAAATGGTCGAGGATTTTTTGTTCTGGATGATAACGGTTCTAGAGCCTATACACGTGCCGGTTCTTTTAAAGTAGATAGAGATGGTTTTGTAGTAAATGCTCAAAGCGATAAGCTCGTTGTTAATAATGCAGACGAATCTGGTGAAATATCCGGTGCAGTTGGTCCATTGCGTTTAGATCGCTCAAATATTATTCCTAAGGCAACTTCACGGGTAGATGTGGGATTAAATCTGGACAGTTCACAGAAGCCACCCTCAACATTACCGTTTAACCCTGAGGTTCCATCTTCATTTACGCATTCAACATCATTAACAGTTTATGATTCATTGGGTGCTCCGCATTTAGCAACAATGTACTACGTAAAAGATGCTGAGCCAAACACATGGACAACACACATGTTTATTGATGGCAAAAATGCAAAGGGTGGAACAGCGCCACCTTATTCCGGTGATAAACTCGTGTTTAATGGTGCGGGTGGTCTGGCATCTATAAATGGAGCAGCATCTCCTCCAGGTGAAATTGAGTACTCAGGTATAGATACAGGTTCAGGTTCAGACCCAATCGATATTGTTCTTAATTTACAGTCATCAACACCGACGACACAATTTGGTACTAAGTTCGCAGTGAGTGCCTTAACACAAAATGGTCATACCTCAGGCCGTTTAAGTGGGATAGATATTGATGACAGTGGTGTTATCCGTGCTCGTTATAGTAACGGTCAAACAAAAACGCTTGGCCAGGTGTCGTTGGCTGACTTTTCGAACCCGCAAGGTTTAAGACAGTTGGGTGATACAGCCTGGGCTGAAAGTTTTGCTTCAGGTGTTCCGTTGTTGGGTACGCCGGGCTCAGGTAGTTTAGGTCAACTGCAATCAGGTGCATTGGAGTCATCCAATGTCGATTTAACTGGGCAGCTTGTCAACATGATCAAGGCACAACGTAACTTTCAGGCGAATGCTCAGGTCATTACAACAGCTGATACAGTTACTCAAACTATTATTAACATACGTTAGTAATAAATTGTCATTAAAAGGACTAAGTAATGGATAGAATGTTATATGTTGCAATGAGTGGTGCTAAGCAAAATATGCTTGCACAAGCGCTTAATGCTAATAACATGGCTAACATTAGTACCAGTGGTTTTAAAGCAGATCTTGCTGCTGCACGCAGTATGCCCCTGTTTGGTAATGGCATGCCAACACGTGTCTTTTCAATGACTGAACGTGAAGGAACAGATTTTAACCCTGGTGCTATTCAGGCAACTGGACGTGGTCTGGATATTGCGATTAAAGGTGATGGCTTTATTGCAGTACAAGGTAAGGACGGTAATGAAGCCTATACACGCGCTGGTGGATTACGTGTTTCTGCAACTGGAATACTCGAAACGTCAACAGGTTTAGCTGTAATAGGTGAAGGTGGTCCAATATCAGTTCCGCAAGCTAACAGGGTTGAGATAAGTACCGATGGTACAGTGTCAACGATCACTCAAACTAAAGGTGCTGAAGTTGTTAATGTTGTTGACCGAATTAAGCTTGTTAACCCGGACATTAAAGATATTAAGAAAGGCAATGATGGTTTGTTTCATCTTAAGGCTGATGATGTTGCACAGGCCGATGCCAATGTGCAAGTTATTACCGGTGCGATAGAGGGCAGCAATGTCAACATTGCTACTGAAATGGTAAACATGATCGAACTTGCAAGACAGTTTGAAATGCAGGTGAAGATGATGAAAGTTGCTGAAGAAAAAGACGAACAAACTATGCGATTGATGGCAATGGCATAATTATGAAAAGTAAAACTGTGGAGTAAAGAATAATGGCTGAACCACTTTGGGTCGCAAAAACAGGACTGGATGCACAACAAAACAGGTTGTCAACAATTTCAAATAACCTGGCTAATGTTAATACAACAGGTTTTAAGCGTGCACGTACAATTTTTGAAGACCTAATATATCAAAATGTACGCCAACCTGGTGGTCAAAGTAGTCAGGAAACAGAGCTGCCATCTGGTTTATCTTTAGGTACCGGTGTTAGAACGGTTGCAACACAAAAGCTAAATCAACAAGGTAGCTTGTTGCAAACGGCTAATCCATTTGACCTGGCAATTGAAGGTCGTGGTTTTTTTCAGATTCTTCAACCCAATGGTAATACTGCTTACACAAGAAATGGTGAATTTCAGGTTAGCTCAGATGGGCAGTTAGTTAACTCATCGGGTTATCAGTTACAGCCAGCAATAACAATTCCACAAAATACGTTAAGTGTGACTATTGGTATTGATGGTACGGTTTCGGTAACGCAACCGGGCAACCCCGTTCCTGCACAGGTGGGTACAATCCAGTTAGCTGACTTTATTAACCCTAGTGGACTGCAATCGCTTGGTGGAAATTTATTAGGCGAAACCGCCGCAAGTGGTGCAGCGCTGATTGGTGCACCGGATACATTAAGTTTTGGTAGTGTCGTGCAAGGTTCATTGGAAAGTTCAAATGTAAATGTTGTTGAAGAACTGGTTAACATGATTGAAACCCAGCGTGCATATGAAATGAACTCGAAGGCAATCGCCACGGCTGATCAAATGCTTCAATATGTTAATAATAATTTATAGATAAGAGTTAGATAAATATGATGAATAATTTTTTTAGAATCGTTATTTTATTCTGTATAACAAGTTTGTCTGCCTGTTCGCTTATTAAAAAGGAAGAAAAGCCTGAGTCATTTAAACCAACTGACCCTGTTGTAATTAAATTACCTAAAGAAGATAACGGCTCAATTTTCAGGCCGGAAATGAATGTGGGCTTATTTGATGACAATAACGCCCGTAACATTGGCGATATTCTAACGATTGTTTTAAATGAGAGCACCAATGCCAGTTCAACGGCAAATACCAGTGCAACCAAAGATCAAAAAGTTGATTTGCCTAGCCCAAAACTAGCAGGTGATAAAGTAACAAAAGATGGTAAGGAAATTCTAAATAATGAGCTGGAAGCCGGCCGTGAATTTAATGGTCAGGGTACCAGTGCACAAAACAGCTCATTCTCCGGAACTATATCGGTGACAGTTGCCAAAGTGCTACCAAATTTTAATCTGGTTGTTCGAGGTGAAAAACTTGTTCGCTTAAACCAGGCTGAGGAGTTTATACGCTTTTCAGGTATTGTACGTCCACAGGATATTAAGCCTGATAACACAGTTGAATCTAATCGTGTTGCTAATGTTCATGTAATGTATGCAGGCGATGGCACAATTTCTGCAGCTAATAGTATGGGCGCATTAGGTAGATTCTTTCAAGGAAAAGCATGGCCTTATTAAAGTATTGTTTTGCTAGTACTGGCAGGAGAAATAAAATGTTATCAGCTAAAGAACTTAAATTCACATTACTGGTTGGGATCTTGCTCTATGTTGCGTTTAGTACTGGAATTGTTAAAGCAGACAGAATAAAAGATATATCAACAGTTGCCGGTATTCGTAGTAATCCACTTGTTGGTTATGGACTTGTAGTTGGACTTGATGGTACCGGCGATGGCTCTGGTGCAATTACTGATCAAAGTATGAAAAGTATGCTATCGCGATTAGGTATTAACATTCCATCCGACGCAACCTTAAAGGCAAAAAATGTTGCAGCCGTATCTATTCATGCAACTTTACCGGCTTTTTCTAAAAAGGGTCAGAAAATTGATGTGACAGTTGCGTCTATTAGTGGTGCAAAGAGTTTACGTGGAGGCAGCTTATTAATGACGCCATTGCGTGGAATGGATCATAAAATTTATGCAATAGCGCAAGGTAATGTTGTCGTTAGTGGCTTTGGTGTCGAAGGTCTGGATGGATCTAAAGTGACAGTAAATGTACCGAGCTCAGGTAGAATTCTAAACGGCGCAATGGTTGAAAGAATTATTGACACACCGTTTGGTACTACCAATGAAATTGTGCTTAATTTACATCAACCTGATTTCACCACTTCATCGCGTCTTGCAGAAGTCATTAACAATGCAATTGGGCCTGGTTCTGCACATTCAGTTGACCCAGCATCGGTTAGTGTCAATGCACCGTCTGATCCTGCTCAGCGTGTTTCGTTTGTGTCTTATCTGGAAAATTTAACCATTAAACCAGGTGAAGCACCGGCCAAAATTATTGTGAATTCACGCACGGGTACGGTCGTAATAGGCAAGCACGTACATGTCTTACCAGCAGCTGTCTCTCATGGGAGTTTAACTGTAACAATTACTCAATCAACACAGGTGAATCAACCTGCACCACTATCAGAAGGTGAGACAACAGTTGTACCAGTAACTGATATACGGGTTAAGCAGGACAACAATAAAATGTTTGTCTTTAATCCCGGTGTTTCTCTTAATGAAATTGTCCAGGCAGTCAATCAGGTGGGTGCAGCCCCGGGTGATCTGGTGGCAATACTGGAAGCTTTAAAAGAAGTAGGCGCCATACAAGCGGAGCTTGTTATAATTTAAAAGCTACAGAGATTGTTAACATCTAGAACGTTATAAAAGCCTGTTTTAGGACTTAATACGCATAGTTTTTACCTTTCCAAATAAACGGCAACAAGTTGCCGTTATCTTTTTAAAACAATAACTTATATGGTATTTATAGGGCGGCACGCTTTCTGCATAGTCTGTTATTGATTGATCATTTAGGAAAGAAATATGTTGGATGCGAATGCAGCGAGAGCTTATACAGATTTCTCGCAATTTTCTAAAATGCGGATGGATGCTAAAGAAGCACCTAAAGAAGCATTGCAGGAAGTTGCGCGACAGTTTGAAAGCATATTTCTGAACATGATGTTAAAAAGTATGCGTGATGCAAGTTTTGGTAATCCTCTGTTTGATAGTAATCAAAGTGAAATGTATCAGGAAATGTTTGATAAACAAATTTCACTTGATATGACTAAAGGTGATGGGATTGGTCTAGCAAAAGCACTTGTACAACAAATGCAAAAATACCTCCCAGGTAATGATGCCAATAATAATGATGCAGCAGTTAAAGCGACTAACCACACTCAGGCAGATCCTTTTGTATTAAATCGGGATGTAACTCAGTTTGAATCAAAACAACAGTTTGTTGACACGATAAAACCTTATGCCGTTCAGGCAGCTGAACAGCTTGACGTTGATGCTAACGTTCTTATTGCACAAGCGGCCCTGGAAACAGGCTGGGGAAAATCAATCGGTAAAGACTCTCATGGGCGTTTAAGTTTTAATTTATTTAATATTAAGGCAACACCTACTTACGACGGACCAAAATATATAAAGCAAACTGTTGAGGTTGAAAACGGTATAGCTAAAACACAGACGGCTACATTTCGTGCTTATAACAGTTATGAAGAAAGTTTTAATGATTACGTAAACTTTATTAAAAATAATCCAAGATATCAGGAGGCATTAACTAACAGTCAAAATTCAAATCAGTATATTGATGGTATCCATAAAGCAGGTTATGCAACGGACCCACAATATGCTGATAAGGTAAAGCGTGTTGCTGAGTCTTTACCTGATGAGTCTCAACTTTATGTTGAAGAGTATAGTTAGGAGATAGTATGGGCGCGGGTGATGTCTTAGGTATCAGTACTTCAGGTGCGTTGTCTGCACAGAGAGCACTGTCTACCACTAGCCACAATATAGCAAACGGTGCAACTGAAGGCTTTTCGCGTCAGCGTACTGATCTTAGTGCTCGTGCACCACAACCGCGTGGTAATGGTGCTGTTGGTACAGGTGTAATCGTAAAGAATGTTAGTCGTGTTTACGATGAATTTGTAACGGAAGAATTAAGAAACACTTCTTCAACCAGCACAGCTCTGGATAAGCAATATTATTACACAAGTCAGGTCGATACGATGTTATCTGATCCAGAGGCAGGTTTGGCCCCCGCTATCCAGAATTTTTTTGCGGCAACGAATGGTGTTGCGGATAACCCTGGTTCAGTATCTGCACGGCAAGTTTTGCTAAGTGAAGCTAAATCATTAGAAGATAGATTTAAATATCTTGATAATCGTTTTGATGCCATGCGAAATGGTGTACAAAAAGATATGCGTAATGTTGTGCAAAATATTAATGATTTAGCTCGTTCGATTGCTGATGTGAATGAAGCAATTGTTAGAGCTCAGGAAATTGGTGGTACACAACCAAATGACTTACTTGATCAACGTGACAGGTTGCTTTTAGATCTATCAAAAAAAATAGGTGTTCGTGGGCAGATTCAGGACGACGGACGTTTAAATGTTTTTGTTGGTAATGGGCAGATTCTTGTTGTTGGCGGAAATGCTGCTGAAATGGATGTTGTTTCAAGTCCTGATGATGCATCTGAAGTAGAAGTTGTATTTAAAAGTAATCAGGCCGAAGCGATTATCACAAAATTTTTATCAGGTGGCGAATTAGGTGGCATGCTTGAGTTTAAAAAACATACACTTGACGTTTCACAAAATGATTTAGGTCGTATTGCTGTCGGCATTGCCAAAACATTTAATGAGCAACATCAGCTTGGTATGGATCTAAAAAATGTTTTGGGCGGTACATTCTTTGAAGAGCTTGATGTTACTGCACCTAAAGTCAAACAAAATATTAATAACAATGGTGACTTGAAAATAGCAGCAGAAATCACAGACTTAGATCAGGTGACAGTAAGTGATTACAGGCTTTCATACAGTAATGGTGAGTATAGTTTGGTTCGCATGCAAGATGATAAATTAGTTTCTAAATTTTCATCTTTACCTGCAGAGATAGATGATGAAGGATTCAAATTATTTGTTGAGTCAGGCAGCAGCATTCAAGAAGGTGATAGTTTTATAATTCGCCCAACAATTGAAGCAGCACAGCGATTTAAAGTCCTGGTTAATGATGTTAAGAAAATTGCTGCTGCTACACCAATTCGTGCATTTGAAGATATTGCAAATCTGGGTGATGGTGAAATAACCTCTGTTGAGGTTTTGGGTACGGATAGCAAGTTATTCAACGGTAATAATAAAGATCTTGAAATGCCATTGGTTGTTCGCTTTGTTGATGATAAGCATTATGAAGTTCTGGATAATAAAGGAAACCCAATTAAGCAGAAGTTGGCTGCAGTACCCGCGACACCTGCTATAAAAGCTGATGAAGCTGGCAGAGCAACGCCAGCTGAACCAGCTACACCCCCATCTGCCCCAAGTATCACATCAGTATATGAATATAATCCTGATAAAGGCGTACAAGTGTTCCCGACGCCTGATGGTGTGGATATGAAAGTCAGGTTTAAAATTACCGGCAACCCTAAGAAAGGAGACACATTTCATATTGAATTTAATAAAGATGGTGTGGGTGATAATAGTAATGCTGTTTCACTTGCTGCTTTACAGAATAAAAAAGTACTGTCAGATGCGACGGCAACCTATACGCAAGTTTATGCACAACTTGTTTCACGAGTTGGTAGTAAAACACATGAACTTGATACAAGCAGTAAAGCGCAACAATTACTTTTGCATCAGGCTGTTGAGCGTCGTGAAGGTATTTCCGGTGTAAATATGGATGAAGAGGCTGCAAATTTAGTGAAGTATCAGCAACTTTACAAAGCAAATGCACAGGTAATTGCGACAGCAAAAAGTTTGTTTGACACTCTAATGCAAACATTCAGGTAATAGTTATGCGTGTATCGACAAATCAAACACAGCAAATAGCCATTAACTCTATGCTTGAGCAACAAGAGAAATTGACTAAAACTCAAAAACAAGTTGCTACAGGCAAAAGAATCTTTAAGCCTTCTGAAGACCCGGTTGGCGCGGCAAGAATTGTTGATTTAAAAAATACGTTACAAACCCAGGGGCAGTATCAAAAAAATATAGATGCCGCACGTGCACGTTTATCTGTTGAAGAGTCAATTATGGGTAATGGCACAGATATATTACAACGTATACGTGAACTCGCTATAGCCGGTAACAATGCATCACAAACAAATGAAACACGCGGATTTATTTCTGAAGAGGTTGAACAACTTCTTGGACAAATGCTTGATATGGCTAATGCGACTGATGGTTCCGGAGAGTTTATTTTTTCTGGATCGAAAATTAACTTCAGACCATTTGTTAATAATGAGAAAGGTGAGTTCGAATATCAGGGTGATGATACGCAACGTAATTTACAAATTGGGCCTAAACGAATTATTTCAACGAGTGATTCAGGTAACTTTGTATTTCGAGCAATTAAAGATGGTAACACGGAATATGCTGCATTTGAGAATACTGAAAATAAAGGCTCTGCTATTATCGATCCAGGAAGTGTTACTGGCCAGTATGATGGTGGAACTTATGCGATAGTATTTGATAAGAAAGAATCAATTGATCCAAATGAACCTATTACATATAAAGTGATCGATGATAATAATCAGGAAGTTATTCCAGCAGGTACCATTTACGTTGAAGGTGCAGATATAGAATTTAATGGTGTGCGTGTTTCTGTGGAAGGTGAACCGCACAAGGAAGATTTTTTTGTGGTCCGTCCAAGCGAGAATCAGGATGTTTTTACAACGATTAAAAACTTTGTCGATGCTCTAAAAAGTCCACGAGGTTCACCCAAACAACTTGCAGACCTGCATAACGAAATTAACCGTGTCATATTAGGTATTGATAACGGATTAGGCCGTATGCTTGAGGTACGCTCTAATATCGGTGCCCGACTTAACGCATTGGATGCTCAGGAGTCCATAAACACTGATTATAATTTACAGATCGAGGAAATCTTATCGGGTATTGAAGATCTTGATTATGGTAAAGCTGTCAGTGAATTAAATCTCAAATTAACCGGTCTTCAAGCATCGCAAAAAGCCTTTACTCGCGTTCAGAATATTTCAATGTTCGACTATATATAATAAAAACAATAGGTTATATTCAGAGCTGCCTATCTTTCTTGCTACAAAAAATATTTAATTTTTTTTAATACTCACCCTAAAGATACTGAAATCCCGGACGCTAGGTATCCCGGAAGCGATGGTGATTGGATCAAAATTTAATCATTTTCGTAATTGATTTATACCTAAGCCGCTACATCAATGCGTGGTGAAGGAAACATTAGGAGAGTGCGTCATGCCACAAGTTATTAATACCAATATCATGTCGCTAAATTCGCAGCGTAATTTGAATGCTTCGCAGGAAGCGTTACAAACTTCATTGCAAAGGTTGTCTTCTGGTTTGCGTATTAACAGCGCAAAGGACGATGCTGCCGGTTTAGCTATTTCGGAACGGTTTACATCTCAGATTCGAGGTTTAAACCAGGCCGTACGAAACGCCAATGATGGTATTTCGTTATCACAAACTGCGGAAGGTGCATTAGCCGAAGCAGGTAATATTTTACAGCGTATTCGTGAACTTTCTGTTCAGTCAGCCAATGCAACAAACTCTGCATCGGATCGACAAGCGTTACAATCTGAAGTAGGTCAACTGGTTTCAGAGCTGGATCGTATTGCAACCAACACTGAATTTAATGGACAGAAAATTCTTGATGGTACGTTTGGAACAGCTATCTTCCAGGTTGGTGCGAATGCTAACCAGACTATTCAGGCAACAACGAATAACTTTAGAACTAACCAGTATGGTAACTACCGTGTAACTGGTCAGGAAACTACAGCAGGTGCTCAGGCACGTAATGCACAGGGCGATAACTTAATTGTTAATGGCTCATTGGGTAGTCTTCAATTTGCGATTGACCCAGGTGACAGTGCAAAAGCAACGGCTGAACTTGTTACATCTAAGTCTAATGTGACAGGCGTAAAAGCTTATGGACGCACAGAAGTAAATGTAAGATTTGATGCAGCTGGTTCATATACTTTAAATGTTACATCTGATAATACCGATGATTCACCTCAAGCGATTTCATTTAGTTTACAAGGGACTGAAGGTAACGATGGTTTATCTGGCGCAGTGACAGCATTTAACGATGTATCACATAAAACTGGCGTAACTGCGCGTATTAGTGATGATGGCCAGAGCGTTGTGCTGTTAAACGCTACAGGTAATAACATCAATTTGACTGATACAGTTAATGCCAATGCAGGTAACATCATGGTTGGTGGTACAGTTGCTGCTGATGGTACTCAAACTGGTGGAACAACAATTGGTGCAAATGCAACTGTTGAAACTGCTGTTGTGACTGGTCAGGTAATCTTTGATTCAGACAAGTCATTTGGTGTTATCGGTACAGCTGGTTCAACGATTGCCAATGCTCAGGAAGCATCTGATTTGATGGGTGTTTCTCAAATGGATGTAAGTTCAGTTGAAAGTGCTAACGAAGCATTAGCGATTGTTGATGCAGCTTTAAGCACTGTGAATGGTCAACGGGCAAAATTCGGTGCGATTCAAAGCCGGTTTGGTTCAACCATTTCGAACTTGCAGACTAACTCAGAGAACTTAAGCGCTGCGCGTTCACGAGTACGTGATGCTGACTTCGCTCAGGAAACTGCTGAGTTAACCCGTGCACAAATCCTGCAACAAGCTGGTACGGCTATGTTGGCTCAGGCTAACGTTGCACCTCAAAACGTTCTGACTTTATTACAGTAATTACTACTGATACAGGAAGGGTTATACTTTAACAGTATAATCCTTCCTTATAATAAATGAGGTAACGGTATGGCAACGCAATCGATAGTCGATATGGTAACGCAGGTTCAAACTGCAGGTGCTAAACCTGCTGTTAACCGTAGTGCTGTGTCTGCGAATGCGGCAGAGCAGGAGCGGCAAACCGTTGCCATCTCGCAAATCCATGCAGAACAAGTCGAGATGTCACGCGATGAACTGGAGAGCGTCGTGAGCCAACTAAAAGACTATGTACAAAATTTACAGCGTGATATGGATTTTCATGTTGACGATGCAACGGGGCGGGTTGTTATCCAAGTTATTGATTCTAATACAGATGAAGTCATCAGGCAGATTCCTTCTGAAGAAATCCTGGCGATTGCAAGGCACTTGTCCGAAGCAATCGAAAGTAATGAGCCGAAGGGCTTTTTCATTGAGCTTAAAGCTTAACACTCCTGTTACCCTGTTCATTTGGCACTTAATTTGCTTTGAATACAATGGATCGAAAATTTATAAGTCCTATCTGGGGCTTATATATCGAAAATAGTTATGATGAGGTCAAATATGCCAGCCATTACATCTGTGGGCGTCGGGTCCGGTATAGATGTGCAGGGACTAGTTGAAAAACTGGTGGCGGCGGAAGGTGATCCTGTCACAGAAAAACTTGACCGAAAAGAAGCAAAACTACAGGAAAGTTTAACGGCCATTGGTGTTTTTCAGGGTGCGTTAACTGAGTTCCAAAATTCACTGTCTTCCCTTAAATCAGCTAATTCATTTACCAATATGAGTTTGACGGTATCTGATGAAGAAGCGTTAACGGCTTCGATATCCGGTGATCCAGACCCCGGAAATTATGATGTAAGTGTTGAAAGACTGGCACAGCAACATCGGCTTGTTTCGGGAACCTACGCATCCGATCTAGAGGCGATAGGTACCGGCTCCATAAGTATACAATTTGGTGGTGTGAATTCTTCAACTGGTGAATTTGTTGTTAACCCGAAAAGACCAGTAAGAAATATTTTTATAACGAATGATAATAATTCATTACGTGGTATTCAGCGAGCTATTAATGATGCTGATGCAGGTGTGAAAGCATCGGTTTTAAGAGTGGGTAAAGGTTTTAGGCTTATTTTATCCAGTGAAATTCCGGGTGCATCTAATAGCATTCGTTTAAAAGTAAACGATAACGACTCAAGTGACACTGATTTATTTGGCCTGTCTACCTTGTCTTATGAACCGGGGGCACTAAACAATCAGGGTAAAAACTTACGTCAGACATCTGAAGCGCTTAATGCAAAAATTAAAGTTGATGGTGTGGAAATTGAATCACCTGAGAATGAAGTAAATGATGTTATTGATGGTGTATCAATAAGTTTAACTGCGGAATCTGTTGGTCAAACGGTTAATTTAAAAGTTTTTCACGATAAAGCGCAAGTTACTTCTGCGATTGAAGAGTTTGTAAATCAGTATAACGCCTTTATTGAGCGCAGTAATGAGCTTACCAGTTTTGATCCGGAAACACAGGAGGCTGGTCCGCTTGCTAATGATTCATCAGTACGAAGTGTGTTATCGCAAATACGTCGTGAACTTGGGACAAATTTTGCGGCAGTTAACAATCAATATGTTTCGCTGTCAACTTTGGGTATTGATACGCAGCGCACGGGCAATCAGACGATTAATGTCGGTAAAGTTCAGGCAGCCGTAAACAACAATATCGACGAGGTAGCGCAATTATTTTCCAGAACCGGGCACGCCAGTGATTCTTTGGTGCGGTATCAAGGTGCTTCCGAAGAGACAACCGTGGGCAACTACCAGGTAATTGTTGACCAATTACCGACCCAGGGTGTTTATACCGGCCTGGATGTTGCTACCAGTAACATTATTGTCCCGAATGATGCGAATACACTTAAGTTAAGAGTCGATAATACAGAATCCTCAGTCATTACCTTAAACAGTCAGGTTTATTCCTCACTAGAAAACCTGGCATCAGAGTTGCAAAGTAAAATTAACGGTGATCAACAATTGTCTGCACAAAGTGCGGCTGTCAGTGTCAGTGTAGAGAATAACCATCTTGTGTTAACTTCGCAACGCTTTGGCGGTTCATCCAATGTTGAAGTGATCGATATACCAGAACAGTTAATGGTGGTAACGGGTTTAATGCAAACACAAGGGCAGCAAGGCAAAGACATTCAAGGTGCTATTGGTGGTCGTGCTGCTATTGGTACGGGCAGAATACTGCAGGGCCAGGGTGATACAAGAGGTCTGGAAGTTGAAGTGATTGGCGGTGATATTGGCCGGCGAGGAACAGTCAGTTATTCAAAAGGTGTAGCAGAAAGGTTAGACAGTTTACTTGTTAACTTTCTTGATTCAGGTGGTTTGTTGCAAGGTAAAACTAAAGGTCTTTCTGATAACTTACAGAATATAAATGATGAGAGAAATAAACTGGCAGAAAAACTTGAAAAATCAGAACAACGGCATCTTAAAACTTTTACGAATTTGGACGCTCTAGTAGGTAAGATGCGATCAACAGGTGAATATTTATCGCGACAACTGGCAGCATTGCCGGGCGCGCAAAATCAATCGAAGCAATAAGGACTTGTCCTTATTCAATTTAGGAGGTAGTTGGTTATGAATATGGTTAAATTGCACAGTGCTGTAGAGCAATATAATCGTGTTGGTGTAAGCAGTAGTGTTGAGTCCGCTGATCCTCACCAGTTAATTCAAATGCTCATGAATGGCGCGCTTGAAAAAATCGCAATAGCTAAAGGGCATATGGAGCGAAACGATATACCACAAAAAGGTGGCAACATTAGTTGGGCAATTTCAATTATTGATGGTTTGCGCGCAAGCTTAAATGTTGATGCCGGTGGTGAAATTGCACAAAATCTTGATGATCTTTATGACTACATGACCCGACGCCTTGCACGAGCAAACATTGAAAATAATCCTGACTTGTTAGACGAAGTTGCATCACTTGTTCGTTCAGTTAAAGATGCATGGGATGAATTACCTGAATCAAACAGCAAGACAACTGCAAGCACTCAAAATTAAGCTTTTTGACGGTTTCTATTTATGAGTATGGTTTGCCTTTCGCCAAAGCAGTATGCAAAAAAAATTTTGCATTTAACGCTGCATATGCGTGACTTAAGTGATAAGCAAGACTGGAATGCCTGCATTGAACTTGAAGAACAGCGTCAAAAAGTTATGACTGAATTATTTAATCATAATGATATGCCTCAGGCGCTAACGGAAATAGCCGATGTCCTTGAGCAGGTTTTATTTATTGATAGCGAAAGCATTTATATGTGTGAAGAGGCGCGGTTAAAGGAAAGGGACAGTATCAAGAAAGTAAAGTCTCGTAAAAAAGCTGCAACTGCGTACCATTCTCATCAAATTTAAAACGCTTAAGCGATCATGGACAGCCTGGCTTTGTGTTTGTTAGGCTACTGTCATGTCTGAAACCATTAACCCATTTAATTCCGAGCAGAGTATAGTTGTTAATATCAGTATACCTTTCCACTATCAGCGTGCAGCAGAGGTGACTGATAATTTAACTTCTCATAATCAAATGGCATTTGATATCGTTGATGCTTTTTCTCAGACAGATGTAATCGATATACATGAGCCATCAAACAAACAATCACAGAGCCAAATCAGGCAACTGGAAAATAAGCTTAATACTATTTTAAAACTACTACGCTTGTTATTAATGGATAAGCAAGTAGCTGCAGTACTTTCAACAATTGATTTAAGTGCAAATAAAATTTGTTGGGATGTATCAACTGTAAACTCATCTGAGGATACTAAAATTGACTTAGAGCAATTGTTTTTGTTTGAGCTGTACCCTGACAGTCAACTTCCCTGGCCCATCAGGCGTTACGGCCGCGTTACTGAAATTAATGGTTCTAAAGTGACAGCTGAATTCTATCCTGTTGATTTGGCCATCAGCGAACGTTTTGAAAAGTGGGTTTTCCAACTGCATCGTCGCTTCATTCATTCTAAAAGTACCTAATCTCATTAACATTTTCTAATATTCGGGGGTACTGTTTGCCCGAATAAGATCAATAATTTAGAGAATATCCAATTAATACTGACAAAATTTTGACTTTCTGTGAAAGTCTTTCTACTCTTACAGATGTACACAAAATGAACTAAAAAAAATTGAAGTAATTTAAAGGTTTGGGTAGCAAATGATTCAAAAGAAAATTCTTGTCATTGATGATGATAATGATCGCCGTAATGAATTTTCCACTGTTATGGATTTTATAGATTATGCGGATTTAGAGTGTGTTGACTATAAGCAATGGCAGGATAAAGATAAGAGTGAATCGCCCGGCGTGGTTATTCTGGGAGGAGACTGCCAGGAAATTGATGCATTACTTGGGCAGATTGAAACAATTAAATCTGCCTATGACACCGACTTCCCAGTGTTGTTGTTTAAACCAATAGAGCTACCATTACCCTCAAATTATTCCTCTGTTGTATTAGGAACTATCAATACCCCCTTTAAATTCAGACAACTACATCAGGCACTGCATATGGCCGATGTATATATAAAGAGTCTGAATGATGGAGCCGATTCATCCTCTCCAATGTTATTTCGCAGTCTGGTCGGCAATAGCCGTTCCATTCGTAGTGTGCGTAAATTAATTGAGCAAGTTGCAAACTCAGATGCCAATGTACTTATTCTTGGTGAATCCGGTACAGGTAAAGAAGTTGTGGCACGTAACCTTCATTATAATTCTGAACGTCGAGATCAACCCTTTGTACCTGTTAACTGTGGTGCTATCCCACCAGATTTACTTGAAAGTGAATTATTTGGCCATGAAAAGGGAGCTTTTACAGGAGCAATCAGCGCACGACTAGGCCGTTTTGAAATGGCAAAAGGCGGAACTTTGTTCTTAGATGAAATCGGAGATATGCCATTAGCCATGCAGGTAAAACTGTTACGTGTATTGCAGGAAAGAGTTTTTGAACGAGTCGGTAGTAATAAAAGCATTCCAGCTGATTTACGTATTATTGCCGCCACGCACCATGATTTAGAAAAAGAAATTACAAATGGCCGGTTTAGAGAAGACCTGTATTATCGTTTGAATGTTTTTCCTATCGACATGCCACCATTGCGTGATCGTGTTGAAGATATTCCATTACTTATCAATGAACTTATTACACGGATGGAGCATGAACAACGTGGATCAGTTCGTTTTACGACTGCAGCCATAGCGGCGCTGTGTGAATACCCATGGACAGGCAATGTGCGTGAACTTTCTAATCTGATTGAAAGACTCGTTATTATGTTTCCTTATGGTGTTGTTGATGTACGCGACTTACCAAGCAAGTATCGTGGTACTAATATAGTTGAAGATATTCGTGGTGCAGATGATACGGATGAAGCAAGCGCATCGACGGGTGCTCAAATCAATGAGGCATTTAGAATTCCACAAGATGGTTTTGATTTAAAGGAGCATCTAATTAATCTTGAGTATTCACTTATCAAGCAGGCACTTGATGATTCTGAAGGTGTTGTCGCGCATGCTGCTAAACGTTTGCAAATGAGGCGTACAACTTTAGTTGAAAAAATGCGTAAATATGGCTTGCATCGTTCAGAGTCAGTAGCGCATTAGATTTCAATATTAAAACTATAAAAATAGATTAATCAAACCGACAAAAAACCGTCACTCCAAAACTTATAAACCTTAAGTCCTTGTTTAATAAGGCGCTAAAATTCAGGCACACTTTTTGCTCTAACAAAACTACTGTTTAGAACGTTGTTGGAGTCCATTGTGGTCGCAGAATCCTTACAAATTAATAATCCTGGTGAGTTACAGGATGCTTTTAAAGCTTTCAATGATTTGTCGATGCAACTATCGACTTCTTACCACGCATTAGAAGACAAGGTTGCTGGTTTAACCGAAGAACTAGCCGCGACGAAATCAGAGCGTATTAAAGAACTTCAGGAAAAAGAACATCTCGCTAAACGTCTGGAGTCGATCCTTCATGCTTTACCTGCCGGAGTTATTGTATTAGATGGTGAAGGTTGTATACAAAATTATAATGCAATTGCTCTGGAGCTCTTAGGGGAGCCACTGGCCCAACAGGCATGGAATATAATCACAGAACGTGCTTTTGATCTTGAAAACTCTCAACAGGAGTTATTACTTAAGAATGGTCGTTGGGTTACCTTATCAACTTGTCCACTTGGCGAACAACCTGGGCAGATTATTCTTCTCAATGATGTAACTGAGCGTAAATTGTTACAGAATAATCTGGATCAACAGCAGCGTTTAGTCACGATGGGACAAACGGCTGCATCATTAGCACATCAAATACGTACTCCATTGTCTTCCGCAATTTTATATTCCTCTAATTTAAAAAGACAAAATTTATCGGATGATGACCGTAATGTGTTAGGCGAAAAGTTAATGGCGCGTTTACGCCATCTGGAACATCTGGTTAACGATATGTTGATGTATGCGCGTGGAACAAATATGTCGAATACAGCTTTTACTTTAAATGAGCTTGTAAACGAATTATTACAAACAATTGAATCGCATATTGAATCATCGAGTATCGATTTTAAATGGTTAAATAACATCGAAAGTGATGTTTTTATGAAAGGTAACCGGCAAATGCTTATCAGTTCGTTGATAAATTTATTTGTCAATGCGATCCAGGCTATGAGTGGAAAGGGACAGTTACTTCTTCGAACTGAGCTCACTCAGGAAAATAATATTCTTATTCAAATTACAGATGATGGTGTGGGCATTAAAGAAGAAAACCTGGACAGTGTTTTCGAACCATTTTTTACAACACGATCTGATGGAACAGGTCTTGGGCTGGCTGTTGTTAGAGCAGTAATACATGCACATGATGGCGATATTAGTGTTACTCAGGTTAAGCCACGTGGAACCTGTTTCACTATCAAAATACCATCTTTCGAAGATGAACTAAAAGCTGATATCAGAAAGACAGCATAAGATGAATTTAAATGATGAAGGGTGAAGTTATGAATAGAGCAACCGTATTAGTCGTAGAAGATGATAACGCGTTAAATGAAGCACTAAGTGACACACTTCAGTGCGCGGGTTATAACGTTGAATCTGTTGGTGATGGGCTTGAAGCTTTACGGTTTATTGATGAAAAAGAAGTTGATTTGGTCATCAGTGATATTCATATGCCTAATATGGAAGGGACAAGTCTGTTAACTAAAATTAAAGATGAAAAACCAGACTTACCCGTGATGTTAATGACCGCATACGGAACTATTGAGCAAGCTGTAGCAACGATGCAAAACGGGGCAGTAGATTATCTGGTGAAACCCTTTGAAGCTGAAGTATTAGTCAATATGGTTGAGCGTTATGTAGGTTATGCTGGTTTAAACGAAGATGACGTTATTGCAGTTGATGAAAATAGCAAAACAATTTTTGAAATTGCCAAACGTGTTGCCCCTAATGATGCCACGGTGATGATTACAGGTGAAAGTGGAACAGGTAAGGAAGTTGTTGCGCAATATATCCATAAGCACTCCAATCGTTCAGCTGAACCATTTGTTGCAATTAATTGTGCAGCCATTCCGGAAAATATGCTCGAAGCAACATTGTTTGGTTATGAAAAAGGAGCTTATACCGGAGCATACAAGTCTAGCCCGGGTAAGTTTGAACAAGCGCAAGGTGGTACTTTATTGCTGGATGAAATTTCTGAAATGGATTTAGGGTTGCAAGCAAAAATACTGCGTGTATTACAGGAGCGTGAAGTAGAGCGACTTGGTGGTAATAAAATTATTGATCTGGATGTGCGTGTGTTGGCAACGTCAAACCGTAATATGCTTGAAGAAGTAAAGCAGGGTAAATTTCGTGAAGATTTATATTATCGCCTTAACGTTTTTCCATTACAGATATCACCACTGAAATCTCGTCGTAATGATATTGTGCCTTTAGCAGAACATATTATTGCTAAAACCGCAAAATCAATGGGCTCTGCTATTCCTGTTTTAACGGATAAGGCACGTGAAAAATTACAGAATTATTCATGGCCGGGTAATGTACGTGAATTAGATAATGTTATTCAGCGAGCGGCTATATTGCATAAAAATTCAGAAGTAACAGAAAAAGATATTTATTTCCCTGAAGAAATGCAGTCAGTACCGGTGACAGAGAATGTCGTTGAGTTAGCTGTGGCTAAAGAAGAAACGTCTGTTGAAAATGTGGCAAGTGAAAATAATAGTGATAATGAAATGAGTCAGCCACAGGTGGAATCACTTAATGGTGATTTAAAATTTCACGAATGGGATTTAATTCTTAAAGCAATTAAAGAAACAAAAGGTTGCCGTAAAGATACAGCGGAAAAGCTGGGGATTAGTCAACGTACTTTACGTTATAAGCTGGCAAGAATGCGAAAAGAGGGTGTTGAAATTCCCTCAGTGGCTACTGCTAAGTAAATTTGTTTGTATAAGTAAAAGTTAAGAGGTTAATCATGAGTAATACAATAGGTGTTGATGACTTACTGGCTCAAATGCGGGCAATGTCTTTGCAGGCAAAAGGGCTTCAAAATACAATAGCCAAACCGGAAGTTGGAAATCTTGAAGGTGTTAATAATACAGAGACAAAAAATGCATTTTCGTCAGTATTAAAAAACTCTATTGAACAAGTAAATGAAACACAAATGCAAACGAGTAAGTTACAGGAAGCATTTCAAAACGGTGATCCAAATGTGCAGATTTCAGAAGTGATGTTGGCGATGCAAAAATCAAATGTGTCATTTCAGGCAATGGTTCAGGTAAGAAATAAAATAGTTCAGGCATATCAGGAAATTATGAATATGCCTGTGTAAGAAATATTTAAGAAAATTTAATTTTAGTAAAAGGTTTCTATAAAAAAATGGATCTAACGAAAACAGATAATGTAACCAGCTCATTCGTAGGAATGTCAGAGCTTCCCGTGGTTCGGCAGGTTGGTTTGCTTTTAGGTCTGGCTGCAAGTATTGCTGTTGGTATTGGTATTGTATTGTGGTCGCAAGCACCGAATTATAGTGTTCTGTTTTCAAATATTTCACCTAAAGACAGTAACGAAGTAATCCAGGTATTACAGCGTGTTGGTGTTAAATATGAAGTTGACCTTTCTTCTGGCAGTATTCTGGTTGAAAATGACAAGGTTCAACAGGCACGTATAGAGCTGGCTGCGGAAGGTTATCCCAAAGGCTCTGGTGTCGGATTTGAGCTACTGCAGAAAGATGAAAGTATTGGTACAAGTACTTTTTTGCAGAATGCGCGTTATCATCGGGCAAAAGAAGAAGAATTGGCTCGAACAATTAATACTATTGCGGCAGTAAAAAACACGCGTGTTCATTTGGCTTTACCAAAAGATACTGTTTTTATCCGTGATCAGAAAAAAGCACGTGCATCCGTAATGCTTGAGCTTGCATCTGGCCATACGCTTCCAAAACGACATATTGTCGCAATAACTCATCTTGTCGCATCGAGCATCTCGGATTTGTCAGTGGATGATGTCACTGTAGTCGATTCCAGTGGTAATTTGTTAACGGATAATGGTGAGCAGGATGATCTAACGATTGCTGAAACACAGTTTGCCTATACAAGTAAGTTAGAGCAACATTTCATACAACGTATTGAAAATATCTTACTACCCATTGTTGGTGAAAATAAAGTACGTGCACAGGTTGTCGCAGATGTTGACTTTACGCGTTCAGAAAGTACGTCGGAATCTTTTCTTCCTGACCCAGAAGCGGTTCGAAGTGAGCAGCGTTTTGAAGAACAATCTGTAGGCAGCAATATTAATGCCGGTGTTCCTGGTGCCTTGTCAAATGAACCACCTGCTGCGGGTCGAGCACCTGAAGAGGCTGAGGCGAATCAAAATGCAGGTGCAAATGCGGCGACACAACCACCGAGTAAGAACCAACGCCGTTCAACTTTAAACTATGAACTTGATCGAACAATTAATCACACAAAGAAATCGCCGACTCAGCTAAGACGTTTATCTGTGGCAGTTGTTGTTGATGATAAAACCAGTGTTGACGAGGAAGGTAAAACAGTTAGAACCAAGTATACAGCTGATGAACTTGAGCAAATGTCTAAACTGGTACGGGAAGCAATCGGTTTTAATGCTTTACGTGGGGATAGTGTTAACGTGATTAATACTGGCTTTGTTGATAAATTGGCATTAGAAAATTTACCAGACATTCCTATCTGGGAACGAAACTGGTTCTGGAGCGTTGTAAAGCAGACATTAGCAGGTCTGGCGGTATTGTTCCTGATTTTTGGTGTACTCAAGCCAACGGTTCGCAGCCTTGCAAATTATCATCCGGCCGCTGCAAGCGATGAAGATGAAGAGGGGCTGGAAGATGACCAGCTTACGTTAACAGGGGCAGATGGTGCAGCCTTGCTTGAAGAATTACCGGTTTATGAAAACGACCTGGTTGCAGCTAAATCACTGGCGCATGAAGAACCCAAGCGCGTTGCACAAGTTGTAAAAGACTGGATATCGGATGAGTGATCATTAATTGATTTCAATTGAATTTAAAGTATAAATAATTAAATGACTGAACAAAAAAAAATGACTGGTGTTGAACGTGCTGCAGTATTTCTGTTAACACTGGGAGAGGATGATGCAGCAGAAGTTTTAAAACACATGTCGCCAAAGGAAGTTCAAAAAATTGGTGAAGCAATGGCATCGGTCGATGGCATTGATAAGAGTACTGTGAGTGATGTTCTTTCAAGCTTTGTTGATAAAGTTGAATCGCATACTGCTCTGGGTGTGGGTAATGAAGATTATTTACGTAATGTACTGGAAAATGCCTTAGGTAAGGATAATGCGGGTAATATCCTTGATCGTATTTTACTTGGAAGAAAATCAAAGGGTATTGAGCAACTTAAATGGATGGAGCCACGTGCAATTGCCGATATTATTCGTCTGGAGCATCCACAAATTATAGCGATAGTCTTGTCGTATCTTGAGCCGGATCAGGCAGCTGAAATACTAGCATCTATTCCTGAAAATATGCGTGTTGATGCACTTATGCGAATTGCACTATTAGATGGTATTCAACCAAGTGCCATGAACGAATTGGATGAAGTGCTGGAAAAACAATTTTCTGGTAATGCTGACAGTATTAAATCATCCGGTGTTGGTGGATTGAAAACGGCGGCAAATATTCTTAACTTTATGGACAGCTCGATTGAAAGTGAAATAATGGAAGGTGTCAGAGAAAATGATGCTGAAATGGGTGATGGCATTCAGGAACTCATGTTTGTATTTGATAACTTAATCGACGTGGATGACCGGGGTATTCAATCTTTGTTACGCGAAATCTCATCTGAAAATCTTATTGTTGCATTAAAAGGTGCGGATGATGAGATTAAGGAAAAAATATTTAAAAATATGTCAAAACGTGCTGCAGAAATGTTACGTGATGATCTTGAATCAAAAGGACCAGTACGTTTAAGCGATGTTGAAGTGGCGCAAAAAGAAATTCTTGCTATTGCGCGTAGAATGTCTGATGCAGGTGAGATTTCATTAGGCGGAAGCGGTGGAGAAGAATTTGTCTAAGGTTATTTCAAGTGATACTGATGATGCTGAAACTTCCATTACTGCTTATGAGCGTTGGGAATTACCAAATGTTGTTAATGATGCAGATAATACTCCTCAGCTTCCAACAGCAGAAGAGATCGAAAAAATTGAAGAAGCGGCATATAAAGAAGGTTTAAAAGCGGGCTATGATGATGGACTCAAAAAGGGTCTGGAACAAGGGCAGCAGGAAATTAATCAGCGCTGCACTTATTTAGATAATATTCTGAAATTTTTAAACCGCCCCCTGGATGATTTAGATGAAAATGTAACAGAACAGTTATTTCATTTATCCATGGCTGTTACCGGGCAACTAATACGAAGAGAATTACACACCGAACCGGGTGAAGTCGTTGCGGTTGTACGTGAAGCAATGGCCTCACTTCCAATTGCCGAACGCAAGGTTAATATTTATTTACACCCTGAAGACGTTACGCTTGTGCGTAATGCCTTATCGTTAACACATGACGATGAATCACAGCCCTGGCATTTAATAGAAGACCCACTTTTGTCAAGAGGGGGGTGTCGGCTACAGGCTGGTCAGTCTTATATTGATGCCAGTGTTGAAACTCGACTTAACCGGGTTATTGCAACTTTACTCGGTGGGGAACGTAATTCTGATCTTAATGTTTATTCTGATGGTGTTCAGCAACCATCTGAACAGGATGATGTAAATGAAGATAGTTCATTTTCAGGTGATGATGAAAATGAATGATTCTGCAACAAAGGATAACCTGCTTTCAGGTCATCATAATAAATGGATTGAGAAAATCAAAGAGCATCATGCTCGAATGCCTTCTTCGTCTTCAATGATTGTTGAGGGGAAAATTACCCGAATGGTTGGTATGACAATAGAAGCATTGGGTTGTCAGGCAGCTGTTGGTGTGCGATGTGAAGTAGAAAACCAGACAGGTGAATCGATAGAAGCAGAAGTTGTCGGCTTTAATGGCGACCGTTTATACCTGATGCCGACTGGCAGCATTCAGGGAATTCAACCCAACGCGCGTGTGATACCATCGAACAAAATTTATGAAGTTGCTGTAGGAGATAATTTACTAGGTCGGGTACTTGATGGTACAGGCCGACCACTTGATGACAAAGGCCACTTAAATACAACCGAAACAGTCTCTTTAAATGGTAAACCAATCAATCCTTTGGATCGGGCCCCCATTACTGAACCACTTGATGTTGGTGTTCGTTCAATAAACTCCTTATTATCAGTTGGTCGTGGCCAACGTTTGGGTTTATTTGCTGGCAGTGGCGTGGGTAAAAGTGTTTTGCTGGGCATGATGACCCGTTATACAACGGCTGATGTTATTGTTGTTGGCTTAATTGGTGAGCGTGGACGTGAAGTAAAAGACTTTATCAATAATATTTTAGGTGAAGAAGGGATGGCGCGTGCAGTAGTTGTTGCTGTTCCGGCTGATCAAACACCTGTTATGCGTTTACACGGTGCCTTTTTAGCAACCAGCATTGCAGAATATTTTCGTGATCAGGGTAAAAATGTTTTATTACTTATGGATTCATTAACTCGATTTGCACAGGCTCAACGTGAAATAGCATTGGCTATCGGCGAACCACCTGCAACAAAAGGTTATCCACCTTCAGTCTTTGGTAAATTACCGCAATTGGTTGAACGTGCGGGTAATGGCGAAGAAGGTAAGGGTTCTATTACGGCTTTTTATACGGTATTAACCGAGGGTGATGATCAAATGGATCCGATAGCCGATGCAAGTCGTGCAATTCTGGATGGGCATATTGTATTGTCCAGAGAGCTGGCTGAGTCCGGGCACTTTCCTGCTGTTGATGTTGAGGCATCTATTAGCCGGGCAATGGTTGATATTATTAGTAAAGACCATTTAAAAACGGTGCAAAGATTTAAACAAATGTATTCAACCTATAAAAAGAATGAAGATCTTATTACCATTGGTGCTTATACACCGGGTTCGGATAGTCGAGTTGACCAGTCTATTGTTATGCAGCCGGCGTTTATGGAATTTCTAAAGCAGGATATGGATGACCCTACTAACTACAGTAAAAGTCTTGAACGCTTAGATAATTTGTTTGAGATGATGGAACAAGCGCAGACTGCAATGCAAACGACGGATGCATTTGCACCATTGCCTGAAACTGCGCAGACAAATCTGAATCAACAGGATTCGGCAATGATTAATGGGACAAACAATGCTCAGGATCTGCTTTAGAAATTATAAATGGCTTAAATTTTGCTATTATTTAAGTAGGGTTAATTAAAGCGATAATGACAGTGAAAAAATCACAACGATTTTCAACTTTAGCAGAGTTAGCAAAGACTAAAGAACAAGCTGCAGCAGTAGCACTGGGTACCTGTAATCGTGTACATGCTGAAAATATCAAAAAACTGGAATCGCTTAAACAATATCGTGAAGAATATTTAAAACGACTCAATTTACACGGTCAGCAGGGAATGGATGTATCTGCAATGCAAACCTATCAGGGTTTTATTGAAGGACTCGAGCAGGCTATTCGCGATCAACAAATTCAGATAATTGAGTCACAGCAGCAATGCGAGCAATCAAAGAAAATATGGCAACATGTTCATATGAAAACAGAGGTTATGAATACCACCGTTGATCGTTATAAGAAGCAGGAGCAATATGATGAGGATCATCGTGAACAAAAAGAAGTAGATGATCGGCCTCATAGAAAATCAACACAACAGTCGGGTTAAGCCTTCTAATATATCAGAACAAAATTTGGCACAGCATTTGCTCTTTACACTGTAACAGTTATTTTTTTGTAAAGAGTAGAAGAGTGTCAGAGACGGCAATATCATCACAGATAGTTTCAGAAGTAGCACCGCAAAGTTCGGAGTCTGCAATAGGTGCGTCTGGTCAGCAGTCTGCAAACAATCCACAAGCATCTGAATTTAATAGCCTTTTTAATACGGCTGCTACTTCATTGTTGCCACAGCCGATTGATTTTTCTGCAGAAGAGCAGTCATTATCAAGCTTAAATGAATTCTTACATACTAATAATTTAGTCACAGGCCAGACCGCACTAAACCCATTACTGGATCTTTCCGGCAAACAATTGCCGAACCCATTGCATTCAAATTTGCCGCATATCAGTCAGGGGGGAATACCGAACCCGTTATTAGCAGCTAATAACCAAATTCCAGTAACACCGCTTGAAGGGCAATTGAAAACAAGTGTGGCCGCAATCGTTCCGGCAGATGAGAATATTTTATTAACCGACCCGGAGGCAGCACTGGATGCGGATGTTTTTACAAGCCAGTTGTCGACTAACTTCACTGAAAAGAATCTGCCAAACTTAAAACAGCTCAATGCGCAGATTCTTAATCAAATGATGTCGCAAGCTTTACCCAAGCAAACGATTAACCAGGATAATAATGTACTTCTCGGTTCAGCACCGGGCATTATGGTTAATCAAAGTTTATCAATGAGTTCATCAGAAGCGGTTTTGCCAGCGATTACTGTGACACCGGAAAATGCACAGTGGAATAATCAGGTTGGTGAGCGGATCAACTGGATGGTTAATAATCAAATACAAAGAGCGGATATTCGTTTGGATCCGCCTGAACTCGGGAATCTGGATGTCCGGTTACAAATAGCAAAGGATAACCAGGCAAATATTGTTTTTCATGTAACAAATGCAACAGCTAAAGAAGCGATTGAATCTGCGATACCCCGGTTGAGAGAAATGTTTGAACAACAAGGACTGGATTTAGCCAATGTAGATGTTGAACAGCATGATTTTAAACAACAACAGTCAGAATTTGCAGAATATGGCGATTCAGATTCAGGTAATTCTTTGGCGAGTGATCATTCTTCTAATAATCTGGAAAGTGATCTTGCCGATGAAGAAATATTAGCTATTACTAATTTAGAGCAAAATCAGAATAATAACTTACTTGATATTTTTGCATAACTAATTTTTATTTCCCTGCTTCCCATTTATTTATAGCTCCAAAAACATCATTTAAATCTAAAGCTTTATATACAAATGACGATAAATTGAATTGAAGAGGTCAGTGAATCGCTGATCAAGCCAATTTAAGGAGATAAAAAATGGCAAAAATTCTTGCAGTTGATGATTCAGCATCAATGAGACAAATGGTGTCGTTCACGCTTAAAGGTGCCGGTTTTGATGTAACAGAAGCATCAGATGGCCAGGAAGCCTTAAATACAGCGAAGAGTGGAAAATTTGATCTTGTTATTTCTGATGTGAATATGCCTAACATGGATGGTTTAACCCTGGTTGGCGAATTACGCAAATTAGGTGATTTTAAGTTTACTCCCATTTTACTTTTAACAACTGAAAGCTCCGCTGAAAAGAAAAAAGAAGGTAAGGCTGCTGGTGCAACTGGCTGGATTGTGAAGCCGTTTAACCCGGATCAATTGTTAAAAACAGTTAACAAAGTACTTGGTTAACCCACTTAGCTGAATTATTTAAGGAAAAGCAGATGTCGATTGATATATCACAATTCCTGGATACTTTTTACGAAGAAAGTTTTGAAGGCCTGGACATCATGGAATCGGAGTTGTTAAACCTGGATGTAGGTGAAGCTGATACAGAAGTCATCAATACAATTTTTAGAGCAGCGCATTCAATTAAAGGTGGTAGTGGTACATTTGGCTTAAATGCTGTAGCTGACTATACCCATGTCATGGAAACCCTGCTCGATGAAATGCGTGCAGGTCAACGGGAAGTGACACAGGATGCGGTTGACATATTACTGCGTTCAGTCGACGTACTTCGTTCAATGTTGCTTTCATTAAAAGACAATGAACCTTTAGACGAAACAACCATTTCATCTACACATGAAGAATTAACAAAATTGCTCAATGGTGAATCCGAAGCAGGTGGTGCTAGTGCCGAAACCAGTAGTGCAACTAGCACAGCTAATACTGAAAGTGCTGTATCAGGCTGGACCATTACATTCAAACCTAATCCGGATATGTTACAAACAGGTAATGATCCTGTACGAATTTTAAAAGAGCTCGATTCATTGGGTGATGTAACAGTCGAAGCTGATACCAGTGAGTTACCTGAATTTGAATTGCTTGATCCTGAACAAAGTTATTTAAGCTGGACCATTCAGGTATCAGGTGATGTTGCAGAAGATGATATTAAAGAATGCTTCGAATGGGTAGAAGACGAATGTGAGTTAAGCATTGTAGCGAACAAATCTGAAGCAATCGAAAAACCAGCTGGACAAACAGCTGCTCCCATTGCTGAAGCAGCACCCGCGCCGGAAAGACGACAAAGCGACCGTCGTCAGGGTGATAGACGTGCAGCTTCGCAATCTGCATCTAAAAAACCAGCAGAGTCTTCATCTATCCGCGTTAACATCGATAAAGTTGATGATTTAATCAATATGGTTGGTGAGCTTGTTATTACACAGTCAATGTTAAGTCAGATTGGTGGAGCTGAAGAATTTGATAATAGCGCATTGGAAAGATTGAATGATGGTTTAACGCAACTTGAGCAGCACACCCGCGAGTTACAGGAAAGTGTAATGCGTATTCGTATGATGCCCATTAGCTTTGCCTTCCAACGTTTTCCACGTTTAGTACATGATTTAAGTGGACAATTAAATAAAAAGATTGAGTTAGTGCTTACCGGTGAGTCAACTGAACTTGATAAAACGGTTATGGAAAAAATTGGTGATCCACTGGTTCATTTGGTACGTAACTCTTTGGATCACGGCATCGAAGAACCACAAGTGCGCCTTGAAAACGGTAAGAGTGAAACCGGTACAATCGAGCTTAATGCATTCCACCAAGGTGGAAATATTGTTATTGAAATTCGGGATGATGGTGCAGGCTTGAATCAGGAAAGAATTTTAAGTAAGGCTATTTCAAGTGGCATTGTAAAAGAAGATGATAATTTAACAAGCGAACAGATTAACGATCTTATCTTTGCGCCTGGTTTCTCTACAGCAGAAGTGGTTAGCGATGTATCTGGGCGTGGTGTTGGTATGGACGTTGTACGAAGAAATATCCGTGCACTTGGCGGTACAGTAGAAGTTAAATCAGAACCGGGTGTTGGCAGCGTGTTTACAATTCGTCTGCCGCTTACACTTGCAATACTTGATGGTCAGCTAATTCGTGTAGGAACGGAAACTTATATTGTTCCGCTTATCTCAATCATTGAATCGTTACAGGTTAATCCTGAAATGATTAACAGTGTAACCGGTACTGCCGAAGTTTATAAATTACGTGATGATTATATTCCAATCGTTCGTTTGTACGACATATTTGGTATAGAAGCTGACTCAACCGATGTTTCTGAAGGTTTGCTGGTTGTTGTTGAAAACGAAGGTAAGAAAATTGCAATCTTTGTAGATGAATTGCTTGGTCAACAACAAGTTGTTATTAAAAGCCTGGAAACTAATCTTAAGCAAGTTGATGGTTTATCAGGTGCAACTATTCTCGGTAATGGTACGGTTGCGCTTATTCTTGATATTAATGGTGTCATTATGCTGTATCAGGAAGTAACAAAAGAATCTATCTTGCAGGATAAACAAGGCAAGATAATAGCTGCGTAAGGAGCACACTATGTCGGAAGCGGCAGAAGAAATTGTAGAACAAGAAGTCGTTAACACAGATGAAAAGGAAATAAGAGAGTTTCTTACATTTATGTTATCAGGTGAAGAGTATGGAGTGGATATTCTTCGTGTACAGGAAATAAAGGGTTGGGACGATGTTACTTCAGTGCCTAATATGCCGGAATATATCCGAGGTGTTATTAATTTGCGTGGCACAATCGTACCAATTATAGATCTTAGACGACGATTTGATCTAGAAGCACTTGAATATGGACCAACGACGGTTGTTATTGTCTTGCGTGTAATTTGTGATGGACATGCCGACAGAACAATGGGAATCGTAGTGGACGGTGTCTCTGATGTGTATCAGGTTGAAACAGAAAATCTGAAACATTCTCCAGAGTTTGGAACAGCTGTTGACACAGAATTTGTTCAAGGAATTGCATCTGTAGAGAAGAAGATGGTTGTGCTACTTAATATTGACCATATGCTCAATTCGAGAGAGTTGTCTATTGTTGATGCTTTAAATAATTAGTCGTCATTTATGTAGTCGTATTTGCAAGCGTTTAGATGTAGGTGGTAATTATGTTAATTCAGAAGATACATTGTGTAACTGCAAAAACATATAAGTTAGATTTAAAGCCGAGAGAATGTCCGTTTTTACAGACTGTATCTAAATGTAAACACCGAACGATTTCTAAGTGGCAGTATTTTAAAGAGCTAATGGCAGATTTAGCCTGGATTGGTTAAGTAAGGTTGATATCAGTTAAACGGAGTTAAACTCGTGCGTCTTGTTTCAGTGGTTAATCAAAAAGGTGGAGTAGGCAAAACCACGACAGTTGCTAACCTCGGGCATATGCTGGCTATGCAAGGACATAAAGTGACAACAATAGATCTTGACCCACAAGGTAGTTTGACCATTAGTCTGGGGCAGGCTGATCCAGGCTTACCTGGAATAGGTGAAGTCTTATTGGAAGATCAGGAGCTCAAAGATGTTACGCATGAAGTTCGTAAGAACATGAAGCTGGTTTCATGCGGACCACGTTTGGCAGAGCTTGAGCAGATGCATCAGGGTAGTTCCGAAATAGCAAATCGACTTAAAAAAGTTTTACGAAAAATGCGCAATCAGGATTTTGTTCTGCTGGATTGTCCACCTTCGTCAGGTTTCCTCGTGGTGAGCGCATTATATGCAACCAATGAAATAATAATTCCGGTTGCAGGTGATTATCTTGCATTACATGGTATGTCACATCTGATTGGTACTTTAAGCCAGTTTGAGAAATCTCTTAAGATTAAACATAAAACATGGATTGCAATTACGCGTTACCACCCAAGAAGAAAATTATCAAAAGATGTATTAACCAATCTTGTATCGCATTTTCCGGGGCAAGTGTTAAAAACATCAATACGTGAAACATCGGCACTTGCAGAAGGCCCAGGTTTTGGTATGACAGTATTTGAATATCGTAATGGCAGTCACGGTGCAGAAGATTATAAACAACTCGCACTGGATTTCACAAAGGGGCGGACACTACAATGACAAAGAAATCGATGATAGGACTCGATCCACTTGCATGGCTATCTCCGGATAATGCCAAAGGATCATCGTCGAAGAAAAAATCAAAGAAAAAGTCTAAGAAAAAAGTGGCTGCAAAATCTGCTGCAACGAAAAAGAAAGTCGCTAAGAAAAAGGTTGCTAAAAAGAAGGTTGCAGCTAAAAAGTCAACTGGCAAAGTAACTAATATCAAAACAGCAAAAAACAAAACGGCAACTAAAAAGCCTGCCGTTAAAACAGTTGCTAAGAAGGTAACCTCTAAACCTGCGGTTAATGAAACAGTGGTTGAGGATACCTATATTTCGCCGTTAGGACTTGATGTTACAACACTCGAATCCAGCTTTGGTTTATTAGCATCAAAAGCAGAAGAGTTGGTGGAAACTTTCTATCGTGAATTATTTGAGCAACATCCGGCTGTGGTGCCAATGTTTAAAAACACCACACCAGAAGAACAACAAAAAAAGTTACTTTCAGCGTTAAAATTGGTGATGGCAAATGTTCGTAAACCGGATGTGCTGGCTGATGCGCTTAAAGGTTTAGGTGCTAAGCATCAGAGCTATGGTGCCGTCCCCGAACATTATACAGCCGTTGCCAATACGTTAATTGGTGTCATGAAAGACATGACGGGTGATGCCTGGACCGAACAAATTCAATCAGCATGGGAACATGCTTTATCAACAATTGCAGAAGTGATGCTTGGTGGATATGAAACCGAGGAACAAACAGTGGAAAATTCGATGATTAAACTAAACAGTGTGCAGGATATTTCGCAGGTTGGTGAACTGCATAAGCAGGTAAGTGAAATACTCAATAATAGCGATGTTGTTTTAGATGGTGAAGATGTTGAAAGAATCGATGCTTCTTCATTACAGCTATTAACCTGTGTTTTCAAGCAGGCTGATAAATATGGTGCAAATGTGAGCTGGCAATCACCATCAGACGCACTCAGGCAATCTGCAAAATTACTGGGTTTAGAAACAGACTTAAAATTAAGCTAAATGATAGTAACAAATATGTGTAAAACATTGAAAAACAGGGTAAAGAAAAAAATTAATGTGACGATATTAGAATATATCGCTGCTCAATAATCGGAAATCATTGAATAAGGTATTGAAAATGAACGCACAAACCGAATCGCAACATTCAGGCTACGTTTCACCGCTTGGGCTTGATGTAGAAGCACTTGAAGCCAGCTTTGATCTGCTTGCACCACGAGCGGAAGAACTGGTTGAAAAATTCTATAGCGAATTATTTAAGCAGCACCCCGCTGTTGTACCAATGTTTAAGAATACGACCACGGCAGAGCAACAGAAAAAGCTGTTGTCTGCTTTAAAACTTGTGATGGCAAATATTCGCAAACCGGATGTGCTGGCTGATGCGCTTAAAGGTTTAGGTGCTAAGCATCAGAGTTACGGCGCAGTCCCTGAACATTATACAGCCGTTGCCAATACGTTAATTGGTGTCATGAAAGACATGGCGGGTGATGCCTGGACCGAACAAATTCAATCAGCATGGGAACATGCTTTAACAACAATTGCAGAAGTAATGCTAACAGGCTACGAAGAATTAAAGCCAGATACTGATAGGAAAGAAACCATGAGTACAAATACATTAAATGAAGACGAACGTTTAGAACTAACCCGTATGCGCTCATCGGTAAATGGCGCAATGCAAGCAATGATGATGGTTGATAGAGATTTAAATGTGACTTATGCAAATGAAGCCACTTTAAACTTGCTGCGTAAGCATCAAGTAGCTCTTGCATCTGTTTTTCCAGGATTTAATCCTGATAACCTGATTGGTTCCTGCATCGATTCCTTCCATAAGAATCCGTCACATCAACGTCAACTTTTATCAAACCCGGCGAATTTGCCTTACCAGACAGATATTGAAATTGGTGATTTAAAGTTTGCGTTAAATGTAACGGCAATCATCGATGATAAAGGTGAATATATTGGTAATACATTAGAGTGGTCTGATGTAACAGCTGTAAGAGAAAAAGAATCCACAACAGCTAGATTGCAAGGCACTATTGATGGTGCGATGACTGCCATGATGATGATAGATCGCGATTTCAATATTACATACGCGAATCAGTCGACCATTGATTTATTGACAGAACATGAAGCAACACTTGCTACTATATTCCCAGGGTTTAAGGCTAGTGAAGTTATAGGTGCTAATATTGATGGTTTCCATAAAAATCCTGCACATCAACGCAATCTATTAGCTGATCCAAATAACTTACCTTATCAAACAGATATTGAAGTTGGGCCATTAAAATTTGCATTAAATGTTACAGCGATTATGGATGAAAAAGGTGAGTATGTTGGTAATGCTCTGGAATGGTCGGATGTAACCGAGGCACGTGCGAAAGAACTTGAAGTCGCTCGATTACAATCAGCAGTTGATGGTGCAGAAGCGAACTTAATGATTTGTGATACAGATCTTAATATCACCTATGCAAACCCAGCTGTCATTGCCATGTTAGCAAATCGTGCCAATGAGTTACGGCAGATTTATCCTGGGTTTGATGCAAATAATCTGGTTGGTCAGTGTATTGATCAGTTCCATAAAAATCCTTCACATCAAAGAGCGTTACTAGGTAATGCGACTAATCTACCTGCAAATGCTGAAATTAAAGTAGGTGGTTTAGAATTTGGTGTTAATGCAACCGCCATTACTGATAATAATGGTAACCTGATGGGTAATATGGTTGAGTGGCGCGATATTACTGAACAGAAAGATGCGGAACGTCAAATTGAAAACTTGATTGAAAATGCAGTTAAAGGTGAGCTTGATGCACGCATTGATGCGTCAACCTATTCAGGCTTTATGAAAAATCTGGGAGATGGTGTGAACTCTTTAATGGAAGCGGTGGTTACACCAACTCGTGAAGTTCAACGAGTCATGACAGGTCTTGCTGATGGCGATTTAACACAACAAATGGATGGTGAGTTCCAGGGTGAATTTGCTAACTTACGTGATGCGGTTAACTCATCAATTACAAACTTATTGAATATGGTAAATGAAATTCGTGGTTCAGCAGATAGTATTCAATCATCAGCAGGTGAAATTGCTCAGGGTAATGCGGACTTAAGTCAGCGTACTGAAGAACAGGCATCCAGCCTTGAAGAAACTGCTTCCAGTATGGAAGAGATGACATCAACAGTTAAGCAAAATGCAGATAATGCTCGCCAGGCTAATCAACTTGCTTCCGCTGCTCGTGACCAGGCAGAAAAAGGTGGGTCGGTTGTGAGTAATGCAGTAGGTGCAATGTCTGCAATTAATGATAGTAGTAAGCAGATAGCGGATATCATTGGTGTGATTGATGAGATTGCATTCCAGACTAATCTATTAGCATTGAACGCAGCAGTGGAAGCAGCAAGAGCCGGAGAGCAAGGGCGTGGTTTTGCGGTTGTGGCAGGTGAAGTTCGTAACCTTGCGCAACGTTCAGCTGGTGCGGCAAAAGAGATTAAAGGCCTGATTAAAGACAGTGTTGAAAAAGTAGAAGAGGGTTCACGCTTAGTTGATGAGTCTGGTTCTACATTAGATGAAATCGTTAATGCTGTTAAGAAAGTGAGTGACATCATCTCAGAAATATCTGCAGCCAGTGATGAGCAGTCTTCAGGCATTGAAGAAGTTAATAAAGCTGTAACAAGCATGGATGAGATGACACAACAAAACGCGGCACTTGTTGAAGAAGCAGCAGCAGCAGGCGAAGCGATGAGTGACCAGGCGAAAGGAATGAATGAGTTGATGGACTTCTTTGAAGTTGGAGAAGAAGCTGGTCAACCTGTTGCATCTGCTGCACCTGCACCACGAGCTGCAGCACCACGCGGCGGAGCATCAAGACCTGCGCCCAAGCGTCGTCGTCAATCAGCTGATGATTCCGATGAGTGGGAAGAATTCTAAGTGCAGACGGCAAAAAAAGATAAACAGTTATTAAATAATCGTGAGTTTGAATTTTCTGCAAAAGACTTCAAATACATTAGTGATGTTATTTCTGATAGAACAGGGATTGTTCTATCAGAAGCCAAGCATGACATGGTATACAGTCGGCTTGCCAGACGCTTACGCCAACTTAACTTAACTGAATTTTCTCAATATATTAAACTATTAAAATCAGGTGATGAAACTGAATTACTTGAGTTTACTAATGCAATCACAACAAACTTAACATCATTCTTTCGTGAAAAACATCACTTCGAGTACCTTCGTACAAAAGTTTTACCTGAACTAAAACGAACAAAACAGAATAGGCGTATTCGCATCTGGTCTGCTGGCTGTTCTTCGGGTGAAGAGCCCTATTCTATTGCAATGACAATTCGCGATGTTTTTCCAAATTTAAGCGGTTGGGATATAAAAATCTTAGCCACTGATCTTGATACCAACATGGTACAGCGGGCCAGTGACGGCATTTATACCGAAGAACGTGTTGCCGGTCTGGATAAAAAACACAGTAAGAAATGGGTAATGCAAGGAAAAGGTGAACACGAAGGTCAGATTCGCATGTCTAGCGAATTACGGGATATGATTACCTTCAAGCAACTCAATTTGATGGATGAATGGCCGATTAGTGGCCCATTCGATTTTATGTTCTGCCGTAATGTTGTTATTTATTTTAACAAGGAAACACAGAGGGAACTGTTTGATCGTTATGCTAATTTAGTTGATGCCAAAGGGCATTTGTTTATAGGACATTCAGAATCTTTGCATAAAGTGTGTGATCGTTTTGATTTGCTTGGGCAAACAATATACCAGAAGATCCGGTAAGCCATGACAGGGTTGTTAAAAAAACAACGTGAAACAATAGGCCGCTGTTTGCCTGGTTTTGAGCACATCAATAGGTATTACGATAAAGTGCATGAAGTTGATGCAGCAAAAATTTTACCGGGTGAGTTCTACGTAACACGAGATAATGAACTCGTATCGACTGTACTTGGCTCATGTGTTTCCGCCTGTATCCGTGATGTTAAATTAGGCGTGGGTGGCATGAATCATTTCATGTTACCGGTAGATAAGTCTGCTAGAACGGGCCAGGATACTAATAGTGAGTCTGCTCGTTATGGCAACTATGCAATGGAAATGTTAATTAATTCTATATTAAAGGCTGGAGGATTAAAGAAAAACCTCGAGGTTAAATTATTTGGCGGTGGTCGAGTATTGTCATCAATGTCTAATATCGATGTAGGAGAGCAAAATATTGCATTTATTTTAGGTTATGCCGCTCTAGAGGGATTGAACGTTGTTAAAGAAGATTTAGGTGATATTTACCCGAGGAAAATTATTTACTTTCCGCAAACAGGGCGTGCATTAATGAAAAAGTTACGTAAAGTGCACAATGAAACATTAGAGAAACGTGAAAAATCATATCAAGAATCTCTTAGGAATGAAAAAGTTGATTCGGATGATATCGAATTGTTTTAGATAAAGGGACTTGAAATATTGAGTAAGATTAAAGTACTTATTGTTGATGATTCTGCGTTAATTCGGCAATTGCTTACCGAAATATTAAACTCGGACCGTGGCATCGAAGTTGTGGGTGTTGCACAAGATCCTTATATTGCCAGAGATAAAATAAAACAGCTAAAACCTGACGTTATTACACTTGATGTCGAAATGCCTAAAATGGATGGCGTTACATTTTTACGTAATCTAATGCGATTACATCCATTGCCAGTGGTAATGATTTCAACACTTACCGAGCAAGGTGCGGATATTACATTCGAAGCGCTTGAAGCGGGCGCGATAGATTTTGTATCAAAACCAAAACTGGATGTTAAGGAAGTTATTCAGGATTATACTGATGAGATTATAGAAAAGGTTAAAACAGCAGCAAAAGCGAATGTCGCAGCTAAGTCAACCTCACCTTCATCCAGTATGGTTGTAGAAGAAAAGCTGACTGCGGATAGTGTACTTGAAAAGAAGAAGCCACCTAAGCGTTTTAAAACAACCGATCAGATTATTGCACTTGGTGCATCAACCGGCGGTACCGAGGCAATTAAAGAAGTATTGATTAAAATGCCTGCCGACTCACCCGGTATGGTTATTAGCCAGCATATTCCCGAAGCATTCAGTGCACCTTTTGCTGAGCGAATGAATGCCGCTTCTGCAATGACAGTGTGTGAGGCAAAAGATGGCCAGCAAATTTTGCCGGGGCATGTGTATATTGCACCAGGTAGTCATCATTTGTTAGTTGAAAGAAACGGAGCACAGTATGTTTGTCGTTTAAATGATGGTGATCGGGTCAATCGACACAAACCAAGTGTTGACGTTATGTTTCGCTCGGTCGCTCAGAACGTGGGCCCTAATGCGATTGGCGTTATTTTGACAGGGATGGGGGATGATGGCGCGCAAGGACTGCTGGAAATGAAGGAAACCGGAGCCAAAACCATGGTTCAGGACGAAAAAACCAGCGTTGTATGGGGAATGCCTGGTGCGGCTGCTAAATTAGGTGCGGCAGATAATGAATATCCACTAAATCGCATTGCCACGAATATTATGAAATTGGTTGATTAACGGGGCCCCGTTGGCATACTACCTAACTAATTGAAATATAAAGAAAATAAACCTGTCTCAGTTCAAATCTGCCAATAGCAGTCAAATTAGATTTTTGCTCTAAAGTTTCCAAACCTTTTACCGAAAAAAATACTAGTAGCTGAGTTTTGCTAAATAAAGCGGTACAGAATTTGCTTTGTATTAACCGTATTGAGAGTGTCTTAAGACCTTTTAATGCAGTTATGTAATCGATATGCAACATTTTTTGTTGCTCAATCAATGCAGGTAAAAGAGAAGAGCAATCAGGCATGCAGCCAATTAAACAGCAACAACAAGCAGAAGCACAACGTTTAGTTGAACAATATTCAGAACTGGTCAAGCGCATTGCTTATCACCTTATGGCGCGGCTACCTTCAAGCGTGATCGTAGATGATCTCATACAATCAGGTTTATTAGGTTTACTCGATGCAGCAGAACATTACGATGTTTCTCAGGGGGCAGCTTTTGAAACCTATGCAACTATTCGCATTAGAGGCTCAATGCTCGATGAACTGCGACGTAACGATTGGGCACCGAAGTCAGTACATAAAAAAGCACGCGATGTTATGGCAGCGATTCAAAAGATAGAAAATGAAACTGGACGTGATGCACGCAATAATGAAGTTGCTGCAGAAATGGGTTTAAGCCTTGCCGAGTATCATCAGGTGTTACAGGAAACCAATAGCTGTAGAATTCTAAATTTTGGTGATCTGGGTGTGGATGATGACTGTGCTATGAGTAATGCATCAAGAACTAAAACACCATTGGATGGAATGCAATCACAGGAATTCAGAACACAGCTTGTTGAAGCAATACGCAACTTACCGGAACGCGAAGCGCTGGTTATCAGTTTGTATTACGATGAAGAGATGAATTTAAGAGAAATAGGCAGTGTGCTTGATGTGAGTGAATCGCGTGTTAGTCAGTTGCTTAGTCAGGCGCATTTGAGAATGCGGACGAGGTTGACTCAGCAGGAAGAGGAAACGGTTTAAGTTTTATTTTGTTTAACTTTATTTCATAACTCGTTACACGAGTAACTTTTTCTTGAATACGAAGGAAAACGCTGCTAAAAAAGAAGCGCACTTCCCGTCGCAAATTATTTTATAGTTTATGTTCTGGCCATCTTGGTCTGATCGCAAAAGCTCCTACTTGGCTCAGGGCAGTCTCTCAATCTCTGGTTTCATCTTATCCCTTGTGTAAGTATCCCAAAAACTAACCCTTAATATCACTATATTCAAATAAACTATTTAAGTGACCAATTCGACAAAAAGCGTTTTTTAAACTGAAATGCCCATTTTCCTGTCTATACTATTATATAGTGTCACTCCCGCGCATAGATTGTTTATTAGTCTGTGAACTACTCGTAAGAGTTAATTCAGGATATTAATTACATTAGGCATAGGGGTCTACGCAATAATAAAACCAATAATGTCCCATTAGGAGTTGAACTATGTCGTTTCTGGATTCACTAGGATTACATCCTGCTATTAGCTTAACTATTATTATTGTTGTTGCTATTACCGTGTTGTATATATCACGACGCCCGGCACATCGTGCAATTATATCTTTAAGCCATGTTGTGCATAATGCAATGCGTTTAAGTGCTAAGTCTGTTATGTCAGTTGAATCGCGTTTAGCTAGCCGTAACCGGGAAGTATTACTGGCGGCAGGTCGTGAAGCGAAAGAACGTATGATTGAGCGTGAATTTGAACGTATCGATGCAACGGTTCGTCGTGACTTATCGGAATATCCTGCAATGCATCGTCAATTAAATGAAGAAATTACTGCAATTGATGAAGATTATCAAGCTAGCATAGAAGTCCCACCTGAGCCACCAGGTTGGGTAAAAGCAGTCGAAGCGGTAGCTAAAATTCCTTCTAAGGGCGATCCAATGGTCGCGAATATACTCGAAGATATACATCATTCATTGGTTAAAGCGAATACCAATGCTATTGAAACCTATCGTAAAGCCAGTCATAAACGACATGATCGTTTACGCAATATGATGCCGCATTGGCGAAAAGTTTTAAAAGTACTTACTAATGTTGATAAAAGTGTTAACAGTATTTTATCGCGTTCTCAAACGATTGATCGGCATATGGGTGAATATGAAAGTATGATGAAAGGGACGGATCAAGCGATCCGTATGTTATCGTCTTCGTCATTACAACACTTTTTTACTTCTTTAGCTGTAATGGTCATTGCGGCAGGTATAGCGATGGTCAATTTCCAACTAATAGCTCGACCTATGTCTGAAATGGTTGGTGGAACAACGAGCTTGTTTTTAGGTTTTCAACTAAACCAAGTTGCAGCAATGATTATGATTCTTGTCGAAATGACATTGGGTATTTTCTTAATGGAGACATTACGTATTACAAAATTATTTCCGATTGTAGGTGCGTTAAACGATAAACTTCGTATACGTATAGCCTGGTTCTTATTTATTATGCTTTTATCACTGGCTACGATTGAGGCTGGTTTAGGCTTTACTCGTGAAATTTTAATGGAAGCGGATCAAGCAACGGGCGCATTATTACGCGGTGACCAAGGAGGAGCATTAGCACTTGAAAGCTCAGTTACCTGGATAACAACAGGTTCACAAATGGCATTAGGGTTCATTTTACCATTTGTATTAATGTTTGTTGCCATTCCATTTGAAACATTTATTCAGTCATTTAGAACAGTTTTGGGTATTGTCGCAGTTGGTTTGTTACGTGCGTTAGCATGGTTCATGCGTTTCATCGGTACTGTATTTAAGTTTTTAGGTAAATCATTATTACACATATATGATTTGATAATTTCAATACCCTTAGCTATTGAAAAAAAGCTAAAACCGGCTTCACAAGATGAAGTTCATCCAGAACAACTCAAAGGAATTACAGAATGAAAATTATAAAATCCTTAATCTTAAGTTTAAGCATGTTAATGTTGCTTGCATGCTCAAATGAGCCGCAAGTGCCCAGAACGCATGGCGTGTATATGTTGTTGGATACTTCGGGCACTTACACTCAGGAATTAAAGCAGGCTCAACGTGTTATCAGTTTTTCTCTGTTAAAAATGAAACCGGGTGATTCATTTGCAGTTGCCAGGGTTGATACGGGTAGCTTCAGCGAAAAAGATATTGTTGCAAAAGTAACTTTTGAAGACAGACCAAGTCGTATGAATCAACAAAAGCGCGCATTTCTTGAAAAAATTGATAAATTTGTAAAAAGTGTAAAAGGCAGTGCGTACACGGATATCACCGGCGGTATCTTGCAGGGAATCGAATTCCTGAATGAACGCGCACCGGGTAAAAAGACCATTCTTATTTTCTCGGATTTAAAAGAAGAACTGAGAAAAGGCTTTAAACGGGATATTGATTTCCAGTTACAGGGTTATCGAGTTATTGCTTTAAATGTTACAAAGTTACGCAGTGACAATATCGACCCCAAAGAATACCTTGATAGGTTAGAAAACTGGCGCTCGCGAGTCGAAGAAGGCGGTGGTCAGTGGAAAGTTATCAATGATTTGGAGCGCCTGGAGACGCTTTTCGATTAAAAACGAGTAATAATTACCTTAAAAGCCTTGTGGTTATGCGCTATTAAGCATGACAGCAGGGCTTTTTCATTTGTACTTTTTAATTTCAGCATGCTAGTACAGCGATAGTTGTAGGCCATAATGTTTGTAACTTATTGAATAAACACGAATAAATTGGGTTAATTTATTCGGGCTATAGCTTTACATTAATCTTCTGATAGAACATTATTATAAAGCTTCTTCGGAAATAGCCGATAAACAAGTTGTTACGTAGTAAACAGGATGCTAACTCTGGCATTCATGGGGAAATTTTTGAAAGTATGGCATTTGTAAAGTACACACGTCCAAACCCAATGCTCTGGTATGAGATGAATTATCATACCCTGTTGCAACTCGTTCCTGAACTGGATTTGGAGCAGTCAAAAGCTAATAGTTTTGATTCTAATACCCAGCTTGTTTATGACTTTGATATGCCGAGCGCTCACTTAAGCATTCGTCTTCTGGAATTAAACCGATATACGCAGCACCTTCAGATAATTAATCATTTCAAAACTGATAAACGATTACTTCCTGCACTTTGTTTAAATGTGCGTGTCTACCATGATGCAACTTTGGCTGAAGTAATTTCTTGTTCGGGTATCGGAAAACTATTACCTGACTATACTTATCCTAATGAAAAGATGCTGCAAAAAGACGAAAAGAGACAAGCTAATCGATTGCTCTTTGAGTGGTTATCGAGTGCCAGAGCATATTACCGATTTGAACCAACGAAGCAAAAGATATGTTAAATAAACTTAAACTGACAATCGCTCTTTTATTATTTTCAAATTTGGCAAATGCCGATTTGCAACAAGATGCCATCGATGCATTAATTAATCAAAATTATATTACTGCTATTCCGTTGTTAGAGCATCTTGCTCAACAGGGTGACCCAAACGCACATTACAATCTGGCTTTGCTCTATAAAAAAGGCTTAGGTGTCACAGCAGATACAACAAAATCTAAAACGTATTTTTTTAATGCTGCTCACCGTGGCTTGGTGGATGGCTATCGTAAATTATCGGTTAGTAGTATTAAACCTGCTTCATTAAGTAATGTTGTACCAAGTACTGTTCTTGGCCCTCAGCAATGGGTTAAAGCACAAAACCCCGGCTTTTATACTTTACAGTTGGCGAGCAGTACTAATGCTAAATTAATTCAGAAATATTTTGATGAAAACCTGTTATCAGGTAAGGCAGGCTATTACAAAAATAAACGCGAAGGTGAATACTGGTATGCTCTAGTATATGGTGCTTATCCTAGTGCTACTGAAGCAAATAGAGCGATTGCGGATTTACCTCCGGACTTAAGAAAGTGGTCGCCCTGGGTACGTAAGCTTAAAAGCATTCATCGAGTAATGTTACCTTAAGAGATGTCATTCCCGCGGAAGCGGGAATCCATTACATTAAATGGATTCTTTATAAGGTTGTCTAATCATTGATAATAATTTCGGCGGCTGTGCTTAATTCTTTTTGTTGATTAATATGCTCACTGTCAACAACGTCTCCCTGGTTAATGCCTTCGCAGCGAGCAAGCTCTTTATTCCATTTTTCTTTGCTGATTAAAATTTCAGGCCAGAAAGGGTAGGTTCGACATTGAGTTGGGCGAACCGGGTACACGCTGCATTTACCATTCTCATTTAGCAGCATGCAATGACCTGGTTTTCCAAAGATATTTCCAACTTTGTTCGTATTCATGCGAATACCATAACCGTGATCTACCAGTTTGATTAAATATTTTTCCTGAAATAATTCTCTTTTAATATTCATATAGTCGATTATGTTGTTTATTTCATGTTGGCTGGCACGCACATAGGCATGCTTTCCACCATAGCAACATTGGCTGCATTGTGTGCACTTAAAACGCAGTGGGGTTGAGTGGTAAAAAGCCATAATCGGGAGTATCTTTTTTGAAAAAATTGTTATTAAATAAATGTATAAGGGGTAAAGTTATAACTACAACAAGTATAAATCAAACAATATAAGTGTTTCATTATACCTGAGCTATTATCTTTAAAAAACGATAAAAGGAAGGGATTTTCGATGAAGTTTGTGAGCTTACTGATACTAGTCTTAACGTTTAGCGTTAATTTATCGGCAAAAACATTAGATAAACAAGATGTCCCGAAACCACTTAAGCCATGGGTTGACTGGGTTTTGTTTGATGAAAAAAAACTTGATTGTCCCTTTATTTACAATAACCATAAGTCAAAAAAATGTGCCTGGCCAACACGTCTGGAATTGAATATTTCAGATAACAGGGCACGTTTTTCCCAGTCATGGCAAGTTTTTGAAAAAACATGGGTCAGCTTACCGGGTGATAATAAGCACTGGCCACAAAGTGTTAATGTTAACAATCGGCCGGCGACAGTAACACTTCATAATAACGTACCATCGGTTTTGTTAAATAAAGGTAAATACCAGATTAAAGGAAATTTTTATTGGGAAAGTATTCCCGAAAGCCTGCAAATTCCATCTGAATCCGCATTGGTCAATTTATATATAAAAGGTATTAAAGTAACCAATCCTGAAATAAACAATCAGGGACGTTTATGGTTAGCTGATAACAAAAATATAAAACAGGGTGTTGAAACAGATAAGCTCAGTATGAATGTTTATCGTTTACTTGATGATCGCATTCCAATGCGAGTTGTGACGCATCTTGATTTACAGGTATCTGGTTCATCACGTGAAATAAATTTAGGACAGGTTTTATTACAACAGCAAATACCTGTCTCGATTACCAGTCGTATCCCGACACTGTTGGATAATAACGGAGCATTACGTTTACAAGTTAAACCCGGTCGTTGGACAGTTAAAATTACTTCTCGTGCAGAGAACAATATTTTAAGCCTTGGTTTGAATGAAGTTAATAGTAGCTTATGGCCGAATAATGAAGTCTGGGCATTTCAGGCTCAAAATCACTTGCGTGTCGTAAAACTGGAGGGTGCTGAGCGAATTGACCCGCGACAAACTCATATCCCGGAAAGTTGGAAAAAACTGCCAACGTTTAAAATGGTAAAAGACAAACCTTTATTATTAAAAGAATCACGACGTGGTGATCAACAACCACAGGCTGATAAATTAAAGCTTAACAGAGAAATGTGGCTGGATTTTGATGGTAAAGGTTACACCGTTAAAGATGAAATTAAAGGGACTGTCAGTCGTTCATGGCGCCTGGAAGCTTCAAGCGACATTGAATTAGGTCGCGTTGCGATTGATGGGGTTCCACAGTTTATTACAAAGTTATCAGAGCAGGCTAAAAATAAAGGTGTTGAAGTAAGGCGTGGCAAATTAGAGCTTAACGCAGATAGTCGTTATGAAGGTGATATTCAAAATATTCCTGCATCGGGTTGGCTGCATGAATTTAAAGCTGTTTCAACTGTTTTGCATTTACCTCCTGGGTGGCGGGTTTTTTCTGCAACAGGTGTGGATAATATTCCTCATACATGGCTTCAAAAATGGACTCTATTGGATTTATTTATTGTTTTAATTATTGCTATATCGATTGCGCGTTTGTGGTCATGGGGTTGGGGTGTTTTTGGTCTGATAGCAATGGGTTTAATTTGGCATGAATCTGGTTTTGTTCCTCAATACATCTGGCTAAATTTGCTGGCTGTTATTGCCGTTCTAAAAATGATACCGGAAGGTAAATTCAAAACAGGTTTATCCTGGTACCGAAATTTCAGTATTATTTTGCTATTGCTGATTAGTATTCCTTTTATGGTCACACAGGTACGCACAGGGATTTATCCTCAACTTGAAAAATCCTGGTTTAAACCGATGGCCGATACTGGTTTACGACATGCTCCCGCAGCAAGGAAAAAACCTGCGTTGATGGATCAGGAGTTAGCTTTAGAAGAGAGAATACCTGGAAGTAGTATAGCCAAAGCACCTCTTGATAAAATAATGAGTTATAAAGACAAATATAAACGTCAGCATGTGGAAGTACAATCATATGATCCAAAAGCCAATGTACAAACTGGCCCGGGATTACCACAATGGAAATGGAATAAAGTTTATTTAAACTGGAATGGCCCAGTACATAAAGAACAGAAAATTTCTCTGATACTTATTTCACCTGTGATGCATACAGTACTAAATTTCTTGCGAGTCATCTTTATTGGATTACTTTGCCTGTTAATGTTACGAAGTATTCCGTCTATTCCTATAAAATGGATGCCAACTGTATTGAAACTATTATTACTTATAACACTTGTGCCATCGTTATGGTCTTATTCTGATAATGCGCAGGCGAAATCAGAAACTTTTCCAGATCAGACAATTTTAAAAGAGCTGAAGAAACGTTTAACTCAGCCCCCTGAATGTTTACCGACATGTGCACAAATCCACTCAATGATTTTGCGTGCAGATACGCGTCAAATGCAATTAAGTCTTAATATACATGCATTGCAAAAAGTGGCAGTGCCTTTGCCGGCCAGGGCAAAGCAATGGCTTCCATCAAAAGTCTTAATCGACGGAAAAACTGCAACAGCAATGTACCGGGCCCTCGATGGTGTGATTTGGCTTGAATTACCAAAAGGACGCTTTAATGTTTTATTGTCGGGTAAATTTGATAATAAGAAATATATACAGTTACCATTGCAGTTAAAACCCAGAATAGTCCAGTCAAAGTTAAAGGGCTGGAGTATTGAAGGTATAAAAGAAAATGGTGTGCCAGATGCACAGTTGCAACTCACTCGTGAACAGGAAGTTACTAACAAAGCTACACAAAAATTTCAGGATGAACAAACCGAGGCTTTACCACCATTCTTAATTATTGAGCGACATCTTAAATTTGGTCTGGACTGGTTTGTTGAAACAAGTGTTCGCAGGATTTCACCTATTGGCAGCCCAGTTGTTGTGAACATACCATTACTCAAAGGAGAGTCAGTATTAACTGAAAATATCCGTAGTAAAGATGGTCAAGTATTTATTAACATGTCACCGAGCCAAAGTCATTTGTTCTGGCGTTCAAGTCTGGAAAAAACGGGGACTTTAAAACTGACAGCAATTAACAATGATTTTTCAACTGAGCTCTGGTCTGTCAGTGTTTCGCCGATCTGGCATATGCAATATAGCGGGATTCCGGTCATTAAACATACCAGTCAACAAGGACGCTGGACACCTAAGTGGCATCCATGGCAGGGAGAAGAGGTAACATTAAAGATTACCCGACCTAAAGGAATTGCAGGTAATACTCTAACAATTGAAAAAAGTCATATTCTCGTTAAACCCGGAAAGCGCACGTTAGAGTCACAACTGGATTTAACACTGCGTAGCAGTCAGGGAGGACAATATTCCTTATCGTTACCTGAAAATTCCAATTTACAATCTGTAAAAATAAACCATGCTGCACAATCTATTCGCATGGAAAATAATAATATAACGTTACCCATTACACCGGGCAAACAGTCGATACAAATCATCTGGCGTAATGCGACACCTTTACAGAGTATGTTTACAACGCCAAAGGTTGATTTAAAACAAAAAAGCGTGAATCATTCGATCAACGTTAAGTTTGCACGTGATCGTTGGGTATTGCTTGTTGGCGGCCCGGATTTAGGACCGGCTGTTTTATTCTGGGGAATTTTAATTGTTATTTTGATATTAGCAATTGGGTTAGGGTTTACAAGTGTCACCCCACTTAATACCTTGTCCTGGTTGTTATTGGGTATAGGTTTGAGTCAGGTTCCTATCTGGATGAGCTTTATTGTCGTTGCATGGTTATTTGTTCTCGCAATGCGCAAAAGAATGATAGAAAAAGCCAGTAAGACAGTGTTCAATATTATTCAAATTGGTATAGGCGGGCTGACGTTCTTTGCTTTAATTTGTTTGTTTGTTGTGATTCAACAAGGTCTTCTGGGTTCTCCCGATATGCAAGTTGCTGGTAATGGATCATCTGTCTTTAACTTTAACTGGTATCAGGATAGAAATATTGCGCAATTACCTCAAGCCTGGTTATTGTCAGTTCCAACTCTGGTGTATCGTTTATTAATGCTTGCCTGGGCACTGTGGTTGGCGTTTTCATTATTGAGATGGATTAAGTGGGGATGGCAGCAGTTTAGTATAGGTGGTATATGGCGAGATGTGTCACCAAAACCAAAGGATGAGCAAAATCGTATTGCTCAATCTGATTCAGATGATGTTCCCAGAATTGAAGAGAAAGGTGAAAGAGAAGAGTAATTCAGTATGGTTTGTTCTTAAGTTGATAATTTATTTTTAGCTTCAATCCATTGTGCCATATACTGAGTGCTTTTCATTGAATGGTGTTTCAACATGGCGCCTGTAAAGTTGTTGAGCCGGTGTTCTTGTAGATTAATTTTTAGCATGAGTATTCTATCAATAAATACTTCTGAATAGACAGCTTTGTCATAAACAGTGTTAATAATTTCAAGTCCTTTTTTTTGTGCGTCTTGCCATTGGGATTTATTGCTGTAAACATCTATGGCAGCCTTAGCAAATTTCTCTGGTTCATTTTCAATCGCACCGTTCCAGTCGATATTGCCATGCATACCCTCCGCTCCTATATCAGTGGTAATACTCGGTGTTCCATATTGCATTGCATCGAGTAATTTTCCTTTAAGACCTGCACCGAAGCGAAGTGGTGCCAAACAAATACGTGCATTTTGCATCACTTCTTTTGCGCTTTTTGCCCAGCCTAAGATGTAAAAATTTTTATCAGGATTATGTAACTGATTAGCTTTAGGTGGAGGATAGGCGCCATATATATGCATTTCTGCCTGAGGTAGTTTTTTATGAATTAATGGCCAGATAGTTTGGTTTAGGTACAAAACAGAATCCCAGTTGGGTTGATGACGGAAGTTACCAATACTAATAAAGTGCTGGCGTTGTTCATAATTGGGTAGAGTATTTTGTTGTGCGGTTTTGATATTGTCGAGCATAAAAGGCAGGTAAAGAAGTAATGATGAATCAACTTTGAATTCTTCCGTTAAAATTTTTATTTCGTGATCTGAAATTAGTAGTGATAAGTCACACCTTAATATACTGGCAATTTCACGTTGAGCCGTTTCACTGAATAAATCTGACTTGTTGTAGCTACGTTGTTGCTTTAAGGCCTGGTAGCGGGCATCACGTAAACAATGTAAATCAACTGTTTCCAGTATTTGAATTGCATTGGGACAATGTTGGGTAACACGCCACCCAAACTGCTCTTCCATGATGAATCTATCAAAAAGAACAATATCTGGGTTAAGCTCATGAATAAAATTATCAAAACATGCACTGTTAACTTTAATCTCAGCTTTGTTTATACCGAGAGACTCAAAAGTAAAGCGATGCTCACTTTCGGTGGCAGCACTTGCAAACGTTATTTGCCAATTTTGAGATAAAAAAAACTCGATTAGCTGCATCATACGACTGCCAGCTGCTGATGAATCAGGTTCTGGCCAGACATAGCCAATAATTAATACTCGAGAAATCTTATTTTTCTTAAAGTCAGGCACTGTTTAAACCATTAACGAAATATGTATTTTATCAGGACTAGATTGTAACAAAAACTGCAAATGCACTTGAAGGGGATTAAGAAAAATGCCTGATATTTGGGATGAATAATTTTTTAAAGTAAACAATTTATTAAAAAAGATTTAATAGCTATCTTGTCTGACTGGTTAATAGAAAAAATGATGATAATGCCGCTAATTATGATTTACTAAAAAAAACAGCGTGGGAGGAACCACGCTGCACAAAAAAGTATAGAGTAGATTGAGTTTACTACCTATACCGTCTCTCGAGGAGTGAGAAATTGTTAATTGGCAGATGCCATCTCATTTGATGTTTGTTTTGTTTCCTGTTTGCTTTCGCTTACTGTGGTAGGTTCATTTTTTTGTTCTGTTGCCTTGTATTTACTCCCAGAGCCTTCAACAACAATACAATCAACAAGTTGCTCATAAGGTAGCTCAACACTGCATTCTGCCTGAACCTGTGTTGCGTAAAAGCTTGTGCTTAATAAGCCTGCGATTACTGTCATTTTTGAAAAATTCATAATTTTCTCCTTAAAATAAAGTTAATAAAATGTACTCACGGTGCAAATTATTATCTTTAAGGCGATTACGTACAGTTAAAATTTACATAATACAGATGTGAAATTTTTACCAAAAAACGTGACCTGTGTGCAAAACTGGTTATTTACTCACCACTTAATATTATTTAATTGATGTATATCAATAAAAAAATCAGTCATCTCATATCTAATACGCGCCACAAGAAAATAAGAAAATGCTTATATATCTTAATTGTTTAGTGTGTCATTAACGGGAGATAAGTAGTGATAAATAAAAAAACACAAAAACGTAATTTGGCTTTGTTTGTTGCAAGTATGATTTCAGTTGTACTTACATTAACTATGATTGTTTTTGCAAAAGCTTATGCAGCATTATTATGAACAAGCAAAGGTTTTTATAACAAGACTCGAGTCTGATGACGGTTAGGTACTGTCATTATGGTAAATACTATAGACAAAAAAATTAATCAGGTAAGGCAAGTTATGCCACGTATTTTATTTGAAGAAAATGGCCATAGAGTCATTCTGTTTACTGATTTGGTAAAAGGTGAAGGCATTCAGGCTAATCAGCTTTTTATAGAAAATAATCATCATTCCGCAATTTTTGATCCGGGCGGTAATCTCACCTATCAGCCACTGCATATGGCTATATCACGTTATGCTTCAATAAAAGAACTGGATTTTGTCATTGCCACGCATCAAGACCCAGATATTATTACATCCATGGATAAGTGGTTAATGTATACCGATGCAAAAATTGTCATTTCAAAATTATGGGAAAGATTTTTACCGCATCTTGTTCCTGGTTACATGGCAACTCAGGGAGAGGGACGCATTGTATCGATTCCAGATCCAGGTGCAATTATAAAATTTGGTGAAAGCACGATTAAAGCACTCCCTGCGCATTTCCTGCATTCAGTTGGGAATTTTCACTTTTATGACACAACAAGCAAAATTCTTTTTTCGGGTGATATGGGGGCATCATTAACAGAAGATGAGCATGGTAAGTCAGTTGAAGATTTTGATCGACATACTAAAAAGATGATTGGGTTTCATCAACGTTATATGGTCTCAAAGAAGGTCTGTAAACTTTGGGCAAATATGGTCCGACAGCTGGATGTGCAAATGATGGTACCGCAACATGGACGACCATTTGAAGGGCCTGAAATGGTTGAGAAATTTCTATGCTGGATAGAAAATCTGGATTGTGGAATAGATAAATTGACTGAACAATTTTATCAGTTGCCATAAAACTTGAATAAATACAGGTCATTATATTTAGGGGTAAGTATTACTTTAAAAGTTGTAAATATGTTGATATAGATCAAGCAAATTTTACCGGAAAAAGATGAATTACTATTTATGTAGGAGTATTGTCAATATAAAGGGTTTAGTGACTAGCTTGCTCTAAACGGATTACAAAATAATAAAGAACAACAGTGAGGGAATATTGTGTATAAGATACGTCTAGTACTACCTATAGTATTGTCCGGGCTTCTGTTAAATGGATGTAATCAAAAAACAGAAGATAACAACAACTCTCAATCTCCTGTTTCAAGCACGAATAGTTCAACATCTGCTGGGGTACCGATAAAAATAGATGCCTCGTTAGCCAAGAAAGGCGAAGCGTTATATAAGCAAAACTGTGTATTTTGCCATCAGGCAGATGCGATAGGTAAGCCTGGTTTTGCTCCTTCATTAACGAATAAGGAATTTTTAAGCATTTCTTCCGATAAGTTTTTGATGGGTACAATTCGGGACGGTCGTCCAGGAACAGGCATGCCACCATTCTCACACCTTGGACGTAAACAGGTAGAAGCGATGGTTGCTTATTTACGTTCTCATTCACCGGCATCTGACATATCGGCAACTGTAGATGCACAACCGGTCGCTCAAGGTGATCCACGTCTAGGAAAAATCTGGTTTGACCAAATATGTAGCACTTGCCATGGATTTAATGGTGATGGTTACTCTGCAGGTAGCACAGGCACAGCAATAGGGAAAGCCGGATTCTTAAATAAAGTCAGTGATGGATATATACGTTTTACGATAGTAAATGGTCGTACCAACACTCGTATGCTTGGATTCAAAGGTCCTGAAGCGATGGCTGATCTTTCTGATAAAGAGATAGATGACATCATTACGTATTTGCGTACAGTACCTAGTAAAACCTAGATACTTAAACGACAAAATATTTAAGAAAAAGAATTCAATCTAGGGAGTAAGATATGAAACGTTTTAAAATGAACCGCCGAGACTTTCTTAAAAGTAGTAGTTTTATTACGGGCTCAGCTGCAGGAGCCAGTTTGTTTGTTGGTAAAAATCCAGAACTAGAGGCAGCGCCAGCTGATGCTGCAAAAGCAGGTGAGCGTAGAACGGCAGTTGCACAGTGTCCATACTGCGGCGTAGGTTGCGGTACGATTATTCAAACGCAAAACGGTAAGATAGTTTCGATGCGTCCTGATAAAGATCATCCAACTAACTATGGCTTGCAGTGTATTAAAGGTTTAACCGCAGCCGAACCAATCTATGTAGATAGAATGGAAGGCGACCCGTATGTACGCAAAGATGTTTGGGAAGAATGGAAAAAACCAGGTCATGGTGATTTGGGTTATGTAAGTAAAACAAAAAACTCATTTGATGAAGAGCATTTTGTACGTGTGCCATACCATGAAGCAGAAGAAATGACTGCACACAAAATTGCGCATTTCGCTAAAAAATATGGTGGCAACTCTATTAGTTTATATGGCTCAGGTCAGTTGACGATGGAAGGCCAGTACCTTGAAAACTTATTTATGAAAGGTGTACTCGGGTCAAACACCATTGAAGCGAATGCACGTATGTGCATGACTTCAGCTGTAACGGGTTACTTTGCAACCTTAGGGTCTGATACTCCTCCATTGGCCTATGACGATATTGAGATGGCCGACATGATTATGCACTTTGGGCATAATGCACGTGAGGCTCATCCAATTATTTTCTGGCGTGCAGCTGACCATAAACGTAAAAAGGATATTCCTACGGTTGTAGTTGATCCGAGATTCACTGGTACTGCTAAGGGTTATCAGGATATTAATGCAAAAAACTCAGTGCATGTTCCAATTTTAAATGGGGATATCAGTTTCTTAAATGCGATTGCACATGTGTTATTGAAAGACCATAAAGATGTTATTGATTGGGACTTTATGAAAGCTCACACCACCGGCTGGAAAGAATATGTCGATGGTGTAACAGCTGATTACAGTCCTGAGCAAGTGCAGGATCGTATGGGTGGAAAAAACCATGATGTATCACCGGAACTTATTCGTAAAGTAGCAGGTATGTTTGCGGATGCTACTCGAAAACGCCTGGAACGAAGCAAGGGTAAGCAGTCTGGTCAAGGTTATGGTGGTGTTATCATTATGTGGGGCATTGGCTATAACCAACATATCCATGGACAACATAACGTAATTTCAATCATTAACCTATTAACTATGACAGGTAACCTGGCGAAACCCGGTTGTGGTCCATTCTCTATGACAGGTCAGCCTAATGCGATGGGTGAACGTTTCACGGGTGGTTTAACCGGTCGCTTACCGTTTAACCAACCTTTAAAAAATGCCAAGCATCGTAAGCACATGGCTAAACATTGGAGAGTGCCAGAGAAAAACCTGATTAACGCAATGAACTCGAAAAACCCGGGTTATGCTGTTGGTATGATGGAGCGTGCTTTGAAAGATGAAGTTAAAGCGATGTTTTTAGTATACGCCACACATATCGATTTACCTGATCAAGATAAGTTGATAAGACCGGCATTAATGAAAACCTTTAATGTGGTTCAGGAAATTTATCGTCATGCACCTAATAACCTGTTTGCCGATGTTATTTACCCTGCTGCTACGTGGGGTGAAGTGGACGGTATTTATATTAGTTCCGAACGCCGACTTAACCGGGTAGAAAAAGCGGCCGAGCCACCTCCAGGCTGTTTACCTGATATGGATATGGTTATAGATAAAGGCCGGATGGTAGCTAACCTGTTAGGCATGGATGGAGATAAGATCTTCCCATGGAAACGTCAGAAAGATGGTTTCTATGACTCGCAAGAAATTTTCAGAGATGTGCTTAATGCATCAGTGGGTACCGATACGGACTTAACTGGTTTACTTGAAGTTGAAAAACTTGATAAGAAAACACCTTATCAACAGATCCGAGATCTGCGTGGTATTCAGTGGCCTGCGCCAACATATGAAATTGCCAAGGCCGGTGGTACCAAGCGTCGCTATATGATGCAAGAAGGTGTCTGGAAAAATAAACCTTATGGTTATTTCCGGACTAAAGATGGCAAGGTGCATATGAAGCTTTGCTTGCAAGATTATAGTCAGCGTGAAGCAATTACCAAGAAGTTGATGGAATTTGGTGATAAAGAAGGTGTTTACACGATTGATAATATTCCTCTACTAAAACAGGCTAGAGATATGGGATTAACCCCCGATATTCCTGATGAGGAATTACGGGGTAAGAAATGGGATGATGTACCTAAAGATAAATATCCTTACTGGTTAGGTCTTGGTGTGGTGTATGAACACTTCCATACAGCTAAATCGAATCGTAGTCCGACTACACGTCGTTTAGTGCCTGAAATGTATCTTGAAATGCATGTTGAGGATGCTAAAGATCTTGGCATTAAAGATGGCGATAAAATACGTTTGGTTACACGACGTGGTTCATATGAGGCGAAAGCACAGGTCGGTACAAACAGCCTTGTTAAACCTGCGCGTAACAGCGTGCCTCGTGGTTATGTTTTCAGCCCATGGAACTTATCGGTTGCAGATAGTGCCGATCCCAAAAAGAATAAGTGGTTGGTTAATAGTACGGCCAGTCGTGTTTGGGATATCGTGTCCGGACAAGTTGACTTTAAGAAACTGGCTTGTCGTATTGAGAAGGTCTAATTCGACTATCCACTGTGTCATTCCCGCTTTTGCGGGGATGACAATTCCTCATTTTACTGATAAGTAAACTATTGATGAAACGTAGAAATTTTCTTCAATATTTAGCAAGCTCTGGTTTTTTAGCGATGTTAAACAGCGGGGGGCTACAAGCTGCATATTCACCATCTATACGGTACTTGCGTCCACCTGGTTCACACGATGAAAAAAAATTTCTATCCAAATGTATTCGTTGTGGCAAGTGTGGCGAGAACTGCCCTAATCGCTGCATTAAGTTTTTCTCAATAGAGAACGGTATATCGTCATTAGATACACCGTATATTACTCCGCGTGAGCAAGCCTGTATTTTATGCATGAAGTGTGGTGATGTCTGTCCTACGGGTGCGATACCAAAAATAGAGTACAAAGCCGAACCAATCATGAAAGAAGTGAAAATGGGGGTGGCACGCGTGGACAGGAATTTATGTTTATCCTTTCAAGGTAAAACTTGTGGGGTATGTTACCGAGCTTGTCCGCTACAAGATTTAGCAATAAGAACGGGCATGTTAGAGCAACCACATGTTTTAGATAAATGCGTGGGTTGTGGTTTATGTGAGCGTTCATGTATACAAATACCACAGGCCATACGAGTTATACCAAAATACAATGGGTGATCATGGAAACTAAAGACTTGCATGCAACGAGTAAACTACGCCATTTAAATAAATTGCGTTGGTTGAGCTTAAGTATCGTTTTTATTATGTTAGTTTTATTACCCTTTATTCATTTGTATCAAACTTACGAAGCAGCTCATGCTTATGATTTGCTCACACCGACTGAAAAACTTATATCTGATACTGTGGAAGGGTTAACATCACCTTTTGTTAATGAGCCTGAAGAATTAAGCGTAGTAAAAGGCAATACCTGGTCTGGAACATTGTTCGGATTAAAATTAAGCGATCCCCTTGCAGTTGTTGGGCAGGTGATGGCTAGTTTGTCGTTATATTGGCCGTTTATTATAACTGCATTTATTCCAGTTATTGCAACGTTATTATTTGGTCGGATATATTGTGGCTGGATTTGCCCGGCAACTTTAATCTATGAGCTTAATGACAGTTTAGCGGCCTGGTTAAGAAAGGCTGGTTTGCCAGTAAGCCGTCGCAAACTGGATAGAAGAATTAAATATGTTGTGCTTGCAGTTGGAATTGTTTTATCAATGTATTTTGGCGCGATAATGTTTGGTTCTATCTATCCTCCGGCAATTGTTGGCCGGGAAATTTATTATGCAATTGCACTTGGTGGGTTTGGTGCGGGCGCAGTCTTTTTCCTTTTAACTTTATTGTTTGATTTAATGGTATCAAGACGTGGATTTTGTCGTTATGTTTGTCCGGGTGGGGCATTGTATTCAATATTAGGCCGTTATCGAATATTTCGTATTAAAAGAAATGTTGAAACTTGTAATGATTGCGCAAAGTGCAATGTGGTCTGTCAGTTTGGTCTGGATCCCTTACAAGATAATTTTGGTATGGAGTGTAATAATTGTACTGCTTGTATAGCTGTATGCCCAACAGATGCATTAACTTTTACAGTTAATACAAAGGATGTGCCTTTTCAAGGACCCGGACACCTTGGGCATAAGTACCGAAAAGATAAAGGCGATAAGACCTAGGTGTTGAGGACAGACGAATGAAACGACGTAGTTTTATGAAGTCACTTACAATGGGTATTGGTATTATCAGTTTTGGAATCCTCCCTTTTTTTATGGGACGCCTATTAAGACCAACAATAAAAGCACATGAAAGTAATCGTATTCCATTACCCGGTGCTTTAAAAAATATTGAAGATTTTGAGCGTTCTTGTATTGGTTGTGGCTTGTGTGGTGAAGTTTGTCCGCCACGTTGCATCCAGTTTCATAAGCATGACGGTGGGTTTGTTGCTGACACACCCTATATCGATCCAGTGCAAAAAAGTTGTACATTGTGTGGTTTATGCATGGAGGTTTGTCCAACGGATGCATTGACTGTGACACCTGTTAGAGAAGTTGATATGGGAGTTGCTCAAATTGATCGCGCTGCCTGCTACCCATGGGTAGATGCGGGTGTATGTGGAGCATGTGTCAGTATTTGCCCATTAGGTAGTTCTGCAATTGATTTTGAGTTTGGTAATTTTTATCGACCTATTGTAAATGATAAATGTGTAGGCTGTGGGCAATGTGTTGAAGTTTGTCCTGAACCAAGTCTACCGATTAATATTGTCAGAAGAGAGCTTGGTACTGTTGCGCAGCATGGAATTGGTGTCAGAAAAGTAGAGCGTGGTCAGCGTGGGTTTTAGGTTTAAATATAAAAGGTTTTAATAGTAGTATGGTTTATTTTAAATTAAAGCAACTTATTGTAATACCATTCTTATTGGTTTTAACGTTTAATGCAATTGCTCATCATGTTTTAGGTCGACCCTCATATAGTTTAGGTGAGGATTCGAATACTCCTCCTAGTATGCAAGTCGAAACACAGCTAGGCGAATACTATATTACCTATATGGCGTTTCCTGCTTTTCCAAAACCGGGTGAGTCGGGGCGGGTAAATTTGTATGCAAGTAGAATAGATAATGGTGCTCCGTTTGATGGCAAGGTTATCTTTAAAGTTCGTGATGATAGTATGTTTTCCTCAAAGCAAGAACGACTTGGTATTCAAGATGTTGATGATGGTGTTTATCGTCAGGGATTTATTTTTAAAGAAGCGGGTGACTATATTATAACAGCTGAATTTGAGTCTGGTGGAGAGCCGTATATTATCGACTTTCCACTTCGTATTGGTGACCCTTTCCCAATTGGCCCATTAGGTATCAGTATATTTGTCATTGCTTTTGTATTGATTACAGTGAATATTACCCAACGCAAACGTCTAGCTCGTGTTAAAGCGACACAGCATCATTCAGATAAAGCCAGTACGTCAAATAATTAAGTAAACCTTATGATTGATACCTTATTAGATTATATAAATAGTTTTGTATATAGCACGACTGAAGGGATGGTGCACCCAGGTTTAGCAGCAGAATGGGTATTAACAGTTATTTTTTTAATGTTTACGATTTCCGTATGGAAAATTAGTCGACACTCATCATCTATATCATCAGCTAAACTACCGAAGATAAGCATTGCAAAAATTTCATGGTTAGGTGGAAAAATCCAGCTTATGATTGTAAAGCCATGGGTGCTTGTTAGTTTTAGAATCATTTCTGCAATTGTATTTGTACTTGTCATAACGGCTGGTTTATTTGGTACACAGATAGCCGAGAGAAGTATTGCAACAACTTTAACCTGGACTTTGTGGTGGTCGGGAGTTGTGATCAGTGTATTTTTTGTTGGCTCAGCATGGTGTGCGATCTGTCCATGGGATGCAATTGCAACATGGTTAGTGCGTCGACGTTTGTGGAAAAGAGGTGACGAATTATCAAGTTTTAATTTGAGAGTACCCAGAGCTATTCGTAATATTTGGCCTGCACTTGCAATGTTCATCATACTAACCTGGTTAGAGCTGGGGTATGGTGTTACTACTAGTCCATATGCGACAGCCTTGTTAGCATTATTTATTGTGGTTCTGGCAACAATTTCATTAGCTGTTTTTGAACGTAAAGCATTTTGCAGATATTTCTGTGCAGTTGGAAGAACGCTAGGTGCGTATGGTGGTATGGCACCAGTTGCTTTACGGCCCATTGATGAATCAGTTTGCCAATCATGTAAAACTCTTGAGTGTTTTAATGGGACAAAAGATATTGAGCCATGTCCAACCCATTTGGTAATGGGTAGCATAAAGCAAAATACATACTGCACGTCTTGTGGTTCATGTACTCAGAGCTGCTCACATCAAAACATAAACTGGCAATTACGTCATGTTGGAGATGAAATTACTTATTCTTCTCGACCTCATTGGGATGAAGCTTGGTTTATTTTAGGACTATTATCATTAACAATTTTTCATGGTGTCACTATGATGCCTTACTGGGAAGATTGGATGAGTAATTTTGCTTATTTAATTGGTGATTCAGGACAATTGTTAACAAGTTTTAGCGTCGCTATGTTTATTGCAATGTTTTTACCAATTGTATTCTATAGTATCTGCGTATCCTGGCTTCACTTGATAATAGGAAGACAGGAAGAGTGGAGAAGAATTTTTTCGGCAATGGCATTAAGCGTATTGCCACTGGCATTTACATACCATATTGCTCATAACCTGAGTCATCTTTTTAGAGAAAGTCAGGGGTTTTTATCTGTTTTAAAGAATCCATTAGGTATAGATGTGCAGCCATTATCAATGCAAGAAGTGCATATGAGGCATATGAATCCGATTGTGGATGATACCATCGTCTTTGCATTACAGGCATTTCTGATCTTGTTTGGGTTTTGGTTAGGATTAAGAATTTTTCAACAACGTTTACATTCACTGGATATACCAGGTAAGGGGAGCAAGAAAGTTTTTTATCTTCCCTTGTTGTTGTTTATTTCTGTGATAAGCATGGTTAACATGTGGTTACTAATGCAACCTATGATTATGCGTATGTAGGTTATTTTATGTTAAATAAATTTAAAAAATACTTGCAAAGCTACTGTAGCTTAAGTGCACGATTTCCTGTTGGTGTTTTTTTTAGTGTCTTTATATTAGGTATTTTATTTTGGGGTGCATTTAACACCAGCATGGAAATAACTAATACTGAAACCTTTTGTATTTCATGTCACGAAATGAAAAACACTGTTTACCAGGAGTATAAAAAGACTATCCATTATGAAAATAGAACAGGTGTGCGTGCAACCTGTCCTGATTGCCATGTACCTAAAGACTGGGTGCATAAAGTCGTAAGAAAAATTGGCGCCACAAATGAATTATTTCATAAGGCTTTAGGAAGCATTAATACTATAGAAAAATTTGAAGCGAAAAGACTAGAGCTTGCAGAACATGTTTGGGATACGATGAAAAGCACAGATTCACGCGAATGTCGTAACTGTCATAGTTTTGCATATATGGCTTTGAAAGCACAAAAGAAAAGTTCACAAAAAAAACATCAAAGAGCTGTTGAGAATGAAATGACATGCGTCGATTGTCATATGGGCGTTGCTCATAAAATTGCTAAAGACTTTGATAAAGATGGCTTGTTACATGAAAATTTTAGAAAAGAAGGGCGTCCCTGTAGTGATTGCCATAAAGATATGATTGACGGTGACTGGTAATATTAACTATGGATAGGAGAGAATTTTTCAGGCGTGGTTTTGGGCGTGTTACGGAGGAAGTAGTTAAACATGCTGATGCTAAACTCACTGAAAGATCTTCTCGCTGGATAAGGCCCCCCTATGCTCTATCAGAGATTGAGTTTTTATTAGCTTGTACTCGATGCGATGCCTGTATTAATGCGTGTCCACACGAAGTAATTTTTCCTCTGGCTGCAAAAAACGGTGCAGATGTGATGAATACACCGGCATTGGACTTGCTCAATAAAGGTTGTCATATGTGTACTGACTGGCCATGTGTAACAGCATGTGATGTAGATGCATTATCACTACCAGTAATGGAGAAAGATGAAAATAGTGAAGATGAGCTGACGGTCATACCACTACCAAAATTTGTCAATATTTCAATCGATACAAGTAGTTGCCTTCCATATTTGGGGCCAGAATGTGGTGTTTGTGCTACGGTCTGTCCAGTTGATGGTGCTCTGCAGTGGCAAATGGAAAAGCCTTCGGTCAATCAGCAACTATGTACTGGTTGTGCGATGTGTCGGGAAGCCTGTATTACTGAACCAAAATCTATTACAGTCAATAATAATCCTTCTGTTTAATTCGGTTTTTACCATTAATTACGATAAAATCACTCTGATAGAATGAATTAGTGGAGTTTTAGCTATGAAATGCATTATTTTCCGTTGTAGTAAAAAGGATGAAATGTATCTTTATCTGCCTTATCAGGATGATGAGGAGAAAGTATTAAATGATGTTTCTGATGATTTGCTGAAATTAACAGGCAAGTTAGACAAAGTTATGGAACTTGAGCTGACTTTGGATCGTAAGCTGGCGAGAGCAGATGTAGACGAAGTAATCACATCCTTAAATGAAAAGTCATACTACCTTCAGATGCCACCAAATGATTTACTTATAAAAGATGACTCAATGCTACATAATCCTTCTGATTCTTTTTAAAAATGATTAATTTATTATCTGTCACAAAACAGTGGGGTACAGCTGCATTTGATATAAATCTTAAAAATGAAATTGAGAAATTAAGTGTTAATGAGTTACCGTTACAGCAGGGTTTGTCATCCAGTAATATAGCGCTCGATAAAAATCTTAAAGCCATTATTCTGACTAAAGAAGATATGGATGAAAAATATAATGTAAAAGTTGGTGTTTTTTATACAGGTATTATTTCTGGCTGTAATTGCGCCGATGATCCATCGCCAGTCGATGAACAAAATGAATACTGTGAGGTAATATTAAGTATCAATAAAGAGACAGGTGATACTCTAATAAAGCTGCTAAAGGATTGATGGCCTGTATTTATGGATAAATTTGAATATATATACCCACTTCATAAATTGCTTTCAAGCTCAGATATTCCAGTTGCTATATCTGAAATAGGGCGAATTCTGAATTGCTCAAAGGATTCATCTGAAAATATTATTAAAGATATGCGGTTGTACTTAAATGCGCCAATTAAATTTGATAAAGATACAAAGGGATATTATTACGACAGAGATGAAAGTTCAGGTTATGAATTGCCCGGATTATGGTTTAATTCATCTGAATTATATGGTTTGTTTGCTTCATATCAGCTTCTTTCAGAGGTCGGGCCCGGCCTGTTAGAGTCACAAATCTTACCCATTAAAAATAAAATTGAATCTTTAATGCAAACAAACTCAATGCATAAAGGTGAACTTGCCAAACGTGTACGAATATTAAAAATGGCAGCCAGAAGTCCAAGCGCAAAACATTTTAGTGTTGTTGCAAGTGCATTATTAATGCGTAAGCAACTTAAAATAAAATACGCAGGGCGGGACCGAAATACAATAACAGAACGAATACTTTCTCCACAGCGGTTGGTACATTACAGAGATAACTGGTACATCGATACCTGGTGTCATCTGCGTGAACAGCTACGCACGTTTTCAATTGATCGCATTGAGTACAGTATGTTAATTAATAATAAAGCATTAGAAATCGAAGAGGTTGTATTAAATGAGCATTTTACAACAGCTTACGGAATTTTTAGTGGCAAACCGAATAAAAAAGCTGTTTTAAAATTTAGTAAAGAAGTTTCCCAGTGGGTGTCAAAAGAACAGTGGCATAGGGATCAAAATGGTCAATTCGATTTAAATGGGTGTTATGAGCTTGAAATCCCTTATCGTGATCCACGTGAACTTATTCAGGATATTCTAAGATTTGGTCCGGATGTGGAAGTATTGAAGCCAGAGAAATTGCGGGAAGAAATCAAAGGAAAATTATCTGGAGCTTATGAATTATATAGTCAAGAGAAAAAATCTTAGTAGAGGTTTTAATACATAGCTTAATACTTTCTTATTAAATTAATCTATGTTTTTATACGAACGCAATTTCTTCCTGAGTTTTTTGCTTCATACATTGCTTCATCTGCACGTTTGATAATAGGAAGTACATCATCTCCATTATTAAGTTGAGTTATACCAAAACTTGCTGTTACGTTGGTTGTATTATCTTCAGTTTTTATATTCCTAATTGCATTTTTTAGTTTTTCCGCTGAATTTTTCGCATCAGTTGAAGTTGTATGAGGTAGGAGAATTATAAATTCCTCTCCGCCCCAACGAGCATAACTATCTGAGCTTCTTAAATTTTTCCGTAAGACATCTGCAATGCTTTCTAAAATAGAATCGCCCGCATCATGTCCATATTCATCGTTAAATTTTTTGAAGAAATCAATATCGAATAGCATTAACGACACAGGATGTTTATAACGTATAGAACGTTCTATTTCTCGTTCCATCACTTGTTGGAATTTTCGTCGGTTATATATTCTTGTTAGAGGGTCATGGTGTGCTAAGTATTGCAGTTCTTTAGTTCTGTCTTCAACAATAGATTCAAGTTCGTCTTGATGCTTAATCAATTTTTCCTCAAATTTATATTGTTTTCTCATGAAGAACTGAATGACAACTGAAGATAGTGTTAAGACTATGGCAACAAGTGTTCTCATCCATATTTCAGAAATTTCTTCTGAAAATACTGACTCCCAGAACCTTTCTTCAGGATGAATGAAATACACGTCGATAGCAGCATCAATCAGCCACATAGAAATTCCCAATACTAAGCCGATTGTTGGGAGGAGAGATATGAAGATTGGATTCACGGTTTTTTTCGTGAGATTTCCAATATTTTGCTGATTTTTCTCAGATTGACTCATTGCCTTCCTTTGATTCCAGTTATATCGGTAAACAAAGGAAATACTTAAGGGATTATTTTATCTCAATCTCAGTAATATGTAGTTATATCAGTTAGATAGACGCTATTGATCAAATATCCGATCTGCTTTTGTGCGATTATTATATGAGCAAGTGCGGAATTTTAGGTAGTAAAGCCTCGATAAAAAATACCGAGGCTCTATCATTAATTGGTGGAGGCGGTGAATCGGCGCAAAGAACCCCTTCGGGCTTCATTCTGCGTACCTCAACCATCATCGATGGTTCGAGGCAACCCGCTGCGCGGTTCCTTATTCCTCGTAACCACAAAACAAAAAAGCCATCCTAAAGGATGGCTTCTGTGTTTTGGTGGAGGCGGCGGGAATCGAACCCGCGTCCGCGAGACCTCCGCCATCGGTTCTACATGCTTATCCACATCTATTAAATTTAACGACTAGCAACCCGATGGGCAGGGCAGTCTAACCGCGATTTCGGTAAGAGTTTAACGCTTCCACCCCGAACATGTTTCCACGCGATCTTATATAGGATGACTCCGGTTATCTGAGCGTATAAGCACACATCAGGCCGAAGGCTTTACGCTGGTTAT